>ERZ827181.10-NODE-10-length-257056-cov-8.947335_pt1 | contig 257056 bp, 187 predicted proteins | sample MGYA00519778_ERZ827181 | MGnify/ENA primary metagenome ERZ827181 (study PRJEB31778, sample SAMEA3449273) | human gut metagenome | biome: human gut; feature: human-associated habitat; material: faeces | place: United Kingdom | collected 2010/2012 ...
TCTGTTCTGTGTCATTTGCTTTCAGATATGTTCTTGCCTTTATAACCTCTGTAACACCAGGCATTACCAAAGGCTGCTTGGTGGACTGTTGTGGTACATTTATAGAAGAAGGCAAGGAAACTTTCTCTTGCGTGTTTGTCTCCTTGCCTTTGTCGTTGCTGAATATGTCTTTTATCGTCTTGAAAATTCCCATGCGTATTTTCTTTTGAGTGCAAAGGTAATGTAAAGTATTGATAATTAAGGCTGACTGTTTCATAAAGTGAATTGCCGTTTGTAAAGTTTAAGAATAAGACAGACATATCAAAAGATATAGAAGTACTCACCGATAAATGATAATTTAGAGGCGATGGCAAAGCAACTCTACGACTATTGGTTTGTGCAGTTTGACTTCCCGAACGAGGAGGGAAAGCCGTATAAATCAAGTGGCGGAGCTATGGTGTGGAATGAGAAGTTGAAGCGTGAGATACCGCAGGGGTGGAGTGTGTTGTCAGTAAATGATATTGCCGCAAGTGTCCGTGGCGTTTCTTATACAAAAGAAGACATGGTAGATTCTAACAACGGAGTACTGGTATTGCGTGGAAATAATATTCAAGACAACCATCTTATATATGATAGCAATGTCGCTTATATCCCGAGTTCTTTTGTCTCAGAAGATCAACGTATTCGACCATTAGATATTATAATGACGATGTCAAGTGGAAGTAAAGAGCATATTGGTAAATCTGCAATGTTTCAATTCGCATCAGAAGATACCTTTGGCGCATTTTTGACAAAGTTTACAGCAAAGGAACATTGTGCATATTTACTTTTCAATTTGTTCAATAGTCAATATTTCAAGGCGAAAATAAAGAGTATAGCTTGTGGCACAGGTATAAATAACTTGACCAATCAGACTTTTGATGAAATCTATATTGTTACGCCAGAAGATGAACTCTTATTAGAGTTTGATAAAAGGCAGTCGCAGATATTTGCAGAAATTGGATTAATAGAAAAGAGTAATGTAGAACTTACTAAGCAACGCGATGAACTTCTACCTCTTTTGATGAACGGTCAAGTCACGGTAAATTATCATTTATCTGACGATTGAGTTCTATCTTGCGGTCTATCGCAGAAAGAACAGTCACAATTTTTCTTTGGTCGTTTATATCCTTGTGGAATGGAACAACCAAAGAATGGACCAAATTTCTATCCAGTGACGGTATTACACTACTTCCTTTCTCAAATGTGTTGTCTAAGTGCAAGTTTTTAAGTAGATAGTACAAATACTTCGGATTGTTCCCCTTGAAGTCTTTTATAAATAATGCCGTATTATGTGCCCATGTTGGCTGTTCATAATAATGGACTTTTCCAACACTTCCACTTCTTCCCACAGTTATACATGGAGAATTACCACGTTCTGAATTATGGTAGCCAATGATTCCATTAGAACCAACAACTGCTACCTTACCACCTTGCATTTGCGAAGAAGTAAGGTCGTACCCCCTTTGTAATTCAAGGCATTCGCCTAACTTGTATTTATTTTGTTCCATTCTATTTTATTTCAATCTTGAAATAGTGCAAGTCGGACTTGCACTGTTGTATTATTCACCATCCAACAACCCTCTTATTTCCTTATCGAAGTCTGAGTCAATGCGTTGTGTTTTATTAAAAATGTCATATTCTTCTTCCGCTTTCTTCTTGGCTTGCGCTGCCGATATTTTGCCTTTGTCAGGCAATATCTGGTATTTGCGGAATGTCAAGAACTCATTAACACTTGCTGAGAACTGCGACATGTTGAACGTGTTTTCACGCTCTATGAGGTCTTCAATATAGTCAAAGAAGCCTGTTACAGCACGCTCCAGTTGTCGGATTTCTTTCTCTTGTAGATAGTTCTTGGCTATGCTGACATCTGATTTCAGAACACGTCCATCTGGGGCATTTTTCCAAGTGTTCAATCCCATGTGGTCTTTCGTATGGTCTGCTTTTGAATAGATAATCTCCGCAGCAGTCTGTCCCGTAATGGCATAGTGGAAGCGGTTTTGTATCATAGCATAGAAATCTCTTGTAGTCGGAGAGTTCTTGTCATAGTCGGTGCTGCACTCTGCATATATGTCCGTAATCTGTTGCCAAATGCGACGTTCACTTGTACGGATAGAGCGGATGCGTTCAAGCAATTCACGGAAATAATCCTTGCCAAACACAGCATTACCTTGCTTCAACCGTTCATCGTCCATTGCAAAGCCCTTTTTGATATACTCATTGAGTATCTTTGTAGCCCATTGACGAAAACGAGTTGCTTTTAGTGAAGATACACGATAGCCTACGGCAATAATGGCATCAAGAGAATAATATGTAGTTGTATAGTTCTTGCCATCAGCGGCAGTTGTTTCCATTTTGGAAATAACTGAATCCGCAATAAGTTCACCCTCTTCAAAGATATTCTTCAAGTGCTTGCTAATAGCAGGAACACCAACGCCAAAGAGTTGAGCCATAGCCTTTTGTGTACACCAAAGCGTTTCACCCTTGATGACCACTTGCACCTTGCCGTCAGCATCTGGCATATTGTAAAGCAGAAATTGTATCTCGTTACTCATTGCTGTTCTCCTTTCCTACATTTTCATTGAAACCGATACAATCTAACTGCTTCAGAATCTCTTCTTCTAAACGGTGACTCTCGTTGAATTGTTGTCTTAGCGTGGTCTTGAAATTATCCATACGACGTTTGAACTCATCTTCTGTAATATCCACATAGTCAATCTTGATGTCGAAATACTGACCAGCGGAGAAACTGTAGCCCTTCTCCTTTATCTCATCAAAAGTTGGAGTGACTGAGAAGTCTTCAACCACTTCCTTGTTGCGGAATGTGTTGACAATCTGCTGTATCTCCTCTGTGCGCAGTTTTGTCTTTTGGTTTCCATTCTCTTTGATTGTCTCACCAAGTTTGCTTGCATCAATGAGTACTGGTTTATCTACGCCAGATTTGTCGATGAACACCACACTTACATTGGTGCCTGTATTTGCAAAGATATTACTTGGCATACTTACCACACCACGCAGAATGGACTTCTCGCCATCGACCAAGTGCTTACGTATCTTGAAAGCGATACCACTTTTAGCCGTGATAAAACCTGTAGGCACGACAATAGCCGCCTTACCGTCTTCTTTCAGACTGTAAAGCAAATGTTGGAAGAAGCAAAGGTAAATCTCCATGCCCTTCTTGTTCTTAGATGGAATGTTTGGTATACCGGCAAAGAAACGTCCCTTGTAACTGTCTGTCTTCAAGTCGTTGTGGTAGTCGGAGAAGTCCAACTTGAAAGGCGGATTGCTGACAATATAGTTGAACTTGCGCAATGAGCCGTCCTCATTCTTGTGGAAGGGATGCTTTAGCGTGTTACCCTGTATGACATGGGTCAAAGAATGGCTCATGCTGTTAAGGATAAGGTTCAACATCATCATTGTTGATGACTTATCGCTGATGTCCTGTGTATAAACTGTGCAGTTTTGCTCACCGATGGCATGAGCCAAGGCGATAACAAGTGTTCCTGTACCTGCCGATGGGTCGTAGCAAGTCACGCTCCTTACATCTTCCGATGGATCAACAAGCAGTTGAGCCATGATAGCTGCAATAGCGTGAGGCGTATAGTATTCGGCATAGTTGCCACCACCATTGGCATTGTAATCCTTTATAAGGTATTCAAATATCGTGGAGAAGAAATCATAGCCAGCTTCAAAGGCATTTTCAAACGAGAAACTTGCCACATCACCAATCAGCGAACGGCAAAAGGCATTCTTCTTGTTCGTTCCACCAGAAACCACATCAGATATAGGCTTCATAATGGAAACTCTGGTCTCGTCCTCATTGAGGATATAGAAGATGTCAGAGTTTTCGCTTGCTATACTCTCCAATGTAGAATCGAACAGCTCGGCAAACTTATCCTCGTTCTGTCGCTTGGCAAGAAACGGAATAAGATGTTCCTTTTTCAAGATGATTGTGTCGAGCATGGAATCGCACATCTCCTCATAATCATCTTCCGACATGGCATCAATAGCTGCAAAGAAATCCTCGGCATTAGCCAGTCCTGGATTTTCTTTTTTAGCCTCATAGATAAACTTGTCATTAAGGAACTTGTAGAGGAAAATCTCCACAATAACCACATATTCGTTACCGCTACCAGCGAGTCCGTTCTCTGTGGTAGTCTTTTTCAAGTCATCAATCAGCGCATAGGTCTGATTTTTTATTTCTTCTATATTTTTCATTCGTTTGTTATCTTGCTATTTGATATTCTCTGTTTATTATCTCACTCACATACTTGCGCACCTCACGGTCGGTCTTTACCGCTTCTTCCTTGAAATGGCGTGTGACGTAAGTAAGGATGTTCTTCTTGAAATACTCTGGAACTTCCAAGATGGATTGGTTATGGAAATACACATCGTCCACATCTTCCTTGATGGCAAGCAGAATGATGGTCATTTTCTCCTTTTCCTCCGTCCATGCGTAGTTGCGTGGCGTAACCTTGCGTTCGGTTTCTTCCTTGTCCTTCTCTTTCAGTCGTTTCTCCACACGCACAAACTTGGTATCACCATTGTACTTGATGGCTTCCAAAGCGTCACGTTCATTCAGTTTCTTGATGCGACGCAGAATGTCATTCACGTTCTGCACCTTTTTGTGCATATTAAACTCCTCCTGTGACTCCATTTCCTTTTTACGGAACAGGCGCAGGAACTCTTCCAAGATAGAGTGATATTCTGGGTCATCGGTATCAACACACGCTTTCAGTTGCTGTCTGGCGTGTTCCACGCTCTGCTTGTATTGTTCCTGTATCTCCAACTCACCTTCGCCACGCTTTTCAAAAGAAAACTCAATGTTCTCCAATGCCATATTGAGCAGTTGCTTTGCATTGGCGTTCTCATCGGAATTGTCTATGAAGCCCAACAGGTCAAGACGGTTCTTCGCTGCCTTTATCAAGTTGTGAATATCGCTGATTTCCACAACCTCGTCAGCGTTAGAGCCTTGCGAAGTAAGCATGTTCTGCAAACTCCGCATATCTTCAAGAGAGTTGAGGACTGTGCGGACAACATTTCTGTCATCTTCCAAATTGAGTTGGCGAGAGAAGATTTCGGGATTGCCCAGTTCATAGTTGTCAAGCACTTTCTTGGCGTCATCAACCCTTTTCTTGGCTTCGTCCATTGACACCAACAAGCGATCGGTGTTCTGTATATTGTCTTTGCCAACCTCATGTTCAAATTCTTCTTGATACTCCTTGTTTGTCTTGCTGTATTCCTCCTCAATGTTGGCGAAGTCCACCACATAGCCATACTTCATGTCCTTGTATGGGCGGTTTACACGTGTCAATGTCTGGAGCAAGTTATGCTCCTTGACCATACGGTGCAGATACAATTTCTTCAAACGTGGAGCATCAAAACCTGTCTGGAGCATCTGGAACACAATAAGCAAGTCAATTTTGCCATCCTTGAACAGTTCTATCCACTTGGCACGAGTTTCCTTGTCGAAACTGTCGTATGTGATAAGTGCAGCACGATAGCAACCTTTCTTACAAGGCTTTTTCTTGACTTCCATTTCGCCAGCACTGATACTTTTGTACACGATTGAACCGTCCTCGTCCGTTTCGTTGTCAAGTTCGCTTTCATCGGCATACTTTTCAAGAAATAGTCGGTACATGAGCTGTGCCTGTTCCTTGCTATTGCACACAACCATACCGCCTAACGTGTTGTCTTCGTTCTTTTGGCGGAATGTGCGCAAGTCTTCTATGATATAATCAAGAAGCGGTTGCACATACACATGGTGGGCATACACATCGCTTTCCTTTACGCTGTGTACCTTTACACGGATGCTGTTCAAAGCCTCTTTCAACTTGATTTTATAGTTTGAGCCTATATCTTCACGTATCAGTCGGCGTGTATAACCGTCAGCAATGGACGCATTATAGAAATAGGTGTGTATGTAATCACCGAAAATATCTTTGGTATTATACTCCTTGCTGATGATTGGTGTGCCTGTTAAGGCTATCTTGACGGCATTCGTATCACTGGATATGAGATTTTTAAGGAAACTTCCGTCTGGACTGTAATTGCGGTGTGCCTCGTCTATGAAATAGATGCGCTGCACAGGTACATTGTAGGCATTCTTTGCCAAAGCCTTTGAATCGTTGGAGAACTTTTGTATGTTTACTACGGTTATCTCAGGCTTACCCTCTCTGTTCTGAGTGGTCAATTCGCTGCTTATTATACTTGCAAAAGCCCCCTTATCCTGCACGGAATTGACTTTCAGGCCACGATACGAAAACTCCCTTTGGGCTTGTATCATCAAGTCCAAGCGGTCAACGATAAAGAAGAACTGCGGAACAATCCCTTTTGCCGAATAATAATCTGTCAGGTATTTCACATTATAGAATGATAAGGCAGTCTTTCCGCTACCTTGCGTGTGCCAAATGATACCTTTGTTTTTGCCAGCCTCCAAATGTCGCTCTATAGCTTTTGTGGCGAACAACTGTGGATAGCGCATGATGTGCTTTTGCAGCCCGTTGGGATAGTCAACGTATGCGATGCCATATTTCAAAAGAAAATGGAAACGATTGAAAGAAAACAGGCTGTCACAAATACGCTTGGTCGGAGTATTTGCCAGGCAGTTAGTCTTGTATTCACTGCTGTTCTTATATTGCGGCACATTGTTGTCACGCAAAAGGACTTCTTCCTCTTCGGGCGTTACTTGGTGAATATGCCGTGCGGTAGGGAAACTGTCCTGTCCCTCCTCACGGAAACAGTTGTATTTTGTATTCTTCTTTCCGATAGTAGCATAGAAAGCACCGATAGTTGGCGTAACCTCATTATTGTCATATTCCATATCGTTACTGAATACCATTATCTGTGTGATATTCAAGAAGCGACGGTATTGTGGATTGACAAAACGTTGTTTCATGCGGTCTGTTTCCGCTTGTATGCCTTTATGGTTATTCTCTTTCTTTACCTCTATGAAAGCCAATGGCAAACCGTTTACAAAAATCGTTATGTCGGGGCGGTAGTTGTCGCTATCCTTACTGCCACAAGTCATTTCTGTGGTAACTTGGAATGTGTTATTCCTATAGAAATTGGCAGGAGAAGACAAATCTATAATCCTTTCTCCTGTATTCAACAGTATTTCATTGTAGAACTGTCTGCCTAAATCGTCATTCTGCAATGACTTTTGTATTTTGACAAGCATATCCTCTGCATCCTTTTTCTCCGCCTTAGGATTGAGGGTGCAGTAAGCATCTGTAAAATAATCCGTCAAAATATTCGTTAGTGGGTCAAACTCCGTTTTAGGAGCCTCCACATATTTTGTTTTCAGTCCTTTCAAGGAAACATACTTGAAACCCATACCCATTAGGTGTATGAGTGTGGGGAACTTCACCCTGCTGTCCTCGCAGAACGCTGATTTTGCATCTTTTGCCATAGTCATATGATTTTATTTATCCACTATGAGGTCTTTCATACTGACAGAGAGAATATCGGCTATCTCGTTTAGCAATTCCAATGATGGCTGCTTGCGGTTACTGCAATAGGCATTTATGGTGCTGAAACTTTTTCCGAGTTTCTTTGCCAATTCGGTTTGGGAGACTTCTTTCTCAACCAGAACCAGTTTTATTCTGTTCAGCTTCATTTTTCAAACCTTTATTTCCTATAATAACGCAAATGTAGTACTTTTATTTCATCAAACCGCTCGTTTTATGCTATATTTAGTGATTATGCGAGTGTTTTTGTGGTTTTGTAGCTAAATCAGAACGAAATAAGGGAATAAAGAGATTTTATCCTCCTTACTCCCTTTCTTTTCTTCCCTAATTTCCAAATACTTTTTCCACTCGCTTGACGGCATCCGCTCTCATCTGCATGGCTACGGAAGCATATACCTGTGTTGTCTTAACACTTTTATGACCCAATAGTTTGCTCACAGTCAAGATGTCACATCCTGCGAGGATAGCCAACGTTCCAAAAGTGTGCCGACTTGTGTGAAATCCGAGAACCTTTGTAATGCCAGCTCGTTTAGCCATGTGCTTCAAGGCTCTGTCACAGTTGCAGATTTGCGGTGTGTTGAACACAAGGCTATCTTCACTTTTATCTTCCTTGTCGGGCAACCATTCCAATGCCTTTTTGCCTAATGGTATCAGAATGGGGTGCTTGGTTTTCTGCATACGAGGCAGATAGATTGCCAATCCCGCATCAGTTTGGCGAATATCCTTCCATTTTAAGTTGGATATGTCGCTATGTCTTAAACCTGTAAAGCAACAGAACATATAACATTGTTTGGTTGCAGGGCTGCCTGTTTCAACGGAAGCCAATGACATAACCTCTTCCTTTGTCAATGCAACGATAGTACTCTCTGCCTTGCTGACCCTTTCGCTTATATCCAATAAAGCAAAAGGATTTGCACTTATCAGACCGTTTCTGACCGCCTTGTTCAATATGGTGTTGAGTGTGGTCTGCATTTGGTGCATGGTGGACTGTGCCAACTTCTGAGGGTTGCTTGGAGACTTTGGCGAAACATAGATGTCCCTCATATAGTTCAAGAAGCCCATATATACGTTTTTATTGAAGTCTATCAATCGTATGCCACCTTTATGGCTGTATTTCATATATTGGTGCATGATGGCTATCAGCTTCCATACATTCTTGATGTAGTTCTGAGAATACGCTTGGCTGTCAATCAATCCCTTGTGATAATCAAGCAGCCATTCATAGAAAACAGGCGATGCCTTTCTTAATGCCGTTTCATCTGGAGTATTTGCCTCCTTACGAATACCAAGGAGTCTTTCTGCCTTTATAGCGACCGCCTTTTTCATGGCGTTCTTGTTCTCTCGCTTTGCGTCTTCGTTTACCTCTGGAACAAGGTACAAATGCAGTGACTCATATTCCCTTTTACCATTCTCATAGCAGTCAAGGTATAGCGACTGACTGCCATTTTTTAACACTCTTGTTCTTATCTCTATACTCATTTTCAGTTACCTTTTCTATTAGTGCTAATCAAATAGATTATCAACCTTGTTGACCGCCTCCACTTTTTTCTCGTCCACTATCTTGCTGTATATCTGTGTTGTAGAGACATTGCTATGCCCCAATAATTTGCTTGTTGTATAGATGTCAACTCCAAGTGTCAGCATCATCGTGGCGAAGGTGTGCCGTGAGCAGTGAAACGAGATGTGCTTTTTAATATCAGCATTTTGCATCCATTTACGAATGTCGTGACATACCGTTGGAGTGCCTGGCAAAGTGAATATTGGCTCGTTCGGGTCTTCCTTTTCATTAAGGCAGTTCAGAGCCTCTTTTGATAATGGAACATTGACGAGTTTGTTTGTCTTCTCCATGATTGTGCGGACAAACTTTGTCTTTCCGTCAGATGCGAGAAACACCTTGTTCCATGTGAGCGCACGTACATCACCCAAACGCAATCCTGCAAAGCAAGAGAAGATAAATGCCTTTTTTACTTCCGTGTTGGCGCAGTCCGCTTTCATAATGGCTTTCAACTCGTCAATAGTCAGATATTCTCTTACGCTTTCGGCTGGCTGATGCTTCTCCTTAGCATCCAACAGTTTCATTGGATTGCTTGCTATGATACCCTCACGCACCGCCTTGTTCAACGCTCCATTGAATACCGCCTGATGATGATGGGCGCAACCTTGACTGATTACAGCTGTAGCGTCTTTCTTCACTCCATGATGTGCCGTTTTCAAAAACTTCACGAAGCCACGGCAGAAATCCACATCTATTTCTGACAAACAGATATTGATGTCGCCAGTCGTGGCAAGGTACTGTTCTATCTTGTGGCGCATCTCCTTTCTGCCTTTCAATGTGGATTTGGCAAAGTTGCCGTCCGACTGCTCATATTTGCAGAGCCAAGTCAGCAGTGGCATATTCTCCTGCTTGATTTTCTCCCATTGTTTGATGCCACGGTTCTGCAGCCCCAATATTCTTTCTGACTTCACCTTGTTTGCCACCTGCATAGCGTGTCTGTTCTGGTCTTTTGAAATCGGGTCTTTCTCAGGAACGAGGTAGAGTGACAGCGACTCGTATTTTCTGACACCATCTGAATAAATGTCGAGATAGAGGCTGATATTTCCATTCTTCAACTTGCGCTGACGAATGCGAACAGGCTCTTTCGGTTTTGATACTTTCTTTCGTCTTCCCATGCTGTTATATGCTTTTATTTGTTTCTATTTTATCCCACATTCGGGCTTCTCTGAGGTCAAAGTTATAAAGATTATTTTGTTCCGCGTAACAAACGTGCAACAAAAATGCGCCAAAAATAGATTTTTAACAGTCAAGAAAACAAAAGAAATCAAATCAAAGAAGTATCTGTGTATCAATGGGATAATGTGTGTTTTCTTTGATTTATTACGACTTTGTTTTACGCCATAATATCCTCTACCTGTCGGGGAAGTTGCTTTCCACGAATTTGCTGAAACAGATAAAGGCTTTGTATACTCAGGCTCGGAGCCGTCTCATTTTGTTGGATTATGACGGGACGTTGGTGGGATTTCAAAAGCGTCCGGAAGATGCCGTGCCGACCCCTGAGGTAATACAGGTACTTAAGGATTTGACCTCCGATCCGGCCAATCATGTGGTTATCAACAGCGGTCGCGACCATCAGACATTAGAGAAGTGGTTAGGCGGTCTGCCGGTTTCTTTTGCCGCGGAACACGGGGCCTATTATAAAGAGAACGGAGAATGGCATCAGACCAGCTACAAACCGGAATGGAGCCAAAGTATCCTGTCTATTCTGAACATGTTTGTGCATAAAACCCCGAAATCGCGTTTGGAGATAAAGGAGACGGCTTTGGCTTGGCATTACCGGGCGGTAGATTCCTGGTTGGGAGAACTGAGGGCACGCCAGTTGGTTCGGGCATTGGTTTCCATTTGTTTGCAACATCGTCTGCAAATCTTGCAGGGAAACAAGGTGGTAGAAATCAAACAGTCTAACTGTACGAAAGGATCCGAAGTAAAACGATTGTTGCGTAAGGCGCATTATGATTTCATATTGGCTATGGGAGACGACACGACAGACAATGACATGTTTCGTGCCTTGCCGGAGAGTGCCGTTACGGTAAAAATCGGAACGGTGTCGGAAGATGCCCGTTATAACCTGAAATCTCAAACGGATGCTTTGCCGATGTTGCAGGCTTTGGCCACGGGGAATCCTCTTCGTATCTCCTCGAACGGGAAACAAGGCCGTCAGGATTTAGGTGTGATTTTACATTGGATGAAAAAACTGATTAAACGAAAATAAACATATCATGCAAAATTTGAACTACGGCGTAATCGGGAATTGCTCGACCGCCGCCCTCATATCGGAAAAAGGGGCTATTGAATGGCTGTGTTTTCCTGAATTTGATTCTCCTTCCGTATTTGCGGCCATATTGGACAGGCAAAAAGGGGGCCATTTTGGTTTTAAGGTGACTTCGGATTATAAGGTTACACAATCGTACGTGCCTCATACCAACATCCTGTCTACACATTTCGAGTCGGAAGAAGGAGCTTTCGACGTGGTGGATTTCATGCCTTGCTATCCTACCTCCGATGGAAAGGATTTCCACCGTCCGGCAGAGATTTACAGGTACATCCGTTGGGCGAAAGGCCGTCCCCATATAAAGGTGGATTATCGTCCGGCTCCCAACTATGCGAGGGGAAAGACCATTTATAACGTGACCTCTCAATACGTTGAAACTTATTCGTCGGCAGAGAATAAGGACCGGCAATACTTGTATTCGTCGTTGGACTTGAAGAAAGTCGTGAACCATGATGAAATTACCTTGGAAAAGGATGAGTTTTTTCTGTTTTCTTTCAATGAGAAGGTCATTCCGGTGGATATCGAACGGGAGAAACTGGAATATTGCCGCACTTTGGTGTATTGGCTGAATTGGACAGACCATGCCAAACGTTACACAAGGTATAACGAGGTAATCGAACGAAGCATGCTTGTATTGAAGCTCATGACCTACCGCAATGGCGCGGTGATGGCGGCCGTGACCACCAGTCTGCCGGAGACTGTAGGGGAGGTGAGAAATTGGGATTACCGTTTCTGTTGGTTGCGTGATGCTTCCATGGCCATCGAGACCTTGTTCAATATCGGCCATGTCAATTCAGCCCGTCGTTTCATGAAGTTCATCCAGTCTACTTTTATCACGACGCACAACTACCAAATCATGTATGGCATTCGTGGCGAGAGGGAACTGACGGAGCTGACACTCGACCATTTGGCCGGTTACAAAGATTCGAAACCGGTGCGCATAGGCAACGATGCTTATCATCAGCGACAGAATGACTCTTTCGGTTATCTGATGGACTTGATTTACCAGTACTATTGTCTGATGCCCGGAACCTTGGACGAGGTGGAAGATATGTGGGAGATGGTGAAGTGTATCGCCTTGACGGTTTGTGAGAATTGGCGCAAGCCGGATAAAGGTATTTGGGAAATCCGGGGCGAAGCGCAGCAGTTCGTGTCGTCCAAAGTCATGTGTTGGGTGGCATTGGATCGTGCAGCCAAAATTGCCGTATTGCTGAACAAACATGGTTATGGAGAGCAGTGGAATGCCGAAGCTGCGCTGATCAAGGAAGAAGTCTTCACACACGGGTGGAAAGAGGAACTGCAAAGCTTCTCCCAATGTTATGAAAACCAGGCATTGGATTCTTCCTTGTTGTTGATGGAACCATACGGTTTCATCAGTGCGGACGATGTACGTTACCATAAGACGGTACGGGCCGTGAAAGAGGCATTGATGCACAAGGGATTGATGTATCGTTATAACAGTAAAGACGATTTCGGTTTGCCGTCTTCGGCCTTTACGATTTGCACTTTCTGGTTGATTCGGGCTTTGTATGTCATCGGGCAGCGTGAGGAGGCCCGGTGTTTGTTCGAAGAAGTGTTAACCTATGGTAATCATTTGGGATTGTTCAGTGAAGATATTAACTTTGATACGAAAGAACTGTTAGGAAACTTCCCGCAGGCTTATTCCCATCTGGCTTTGGTGAATACGGCCATTTTACTTTCACGAGAGAGTAAACAGTTGAAGCTTAAATAATAAAAGTATATGGAAGAAAACGAAAACGGTAACGCGCAGCGGTTTCTGGAATTGATTCGTCGTTCCCGACGGGGCAAGTTCAAGATTTACATCGGAATGATAGCCGGTGTAGGCAAGACTTACAGGATGTTGTCGGAGGCGCATGACTTGTTGAAGAACGGAATAGACGTGCAAATCGGTTATGTGGAGACTCACGGTCGTCCTGGAACGGTGGCCATGCTCGAAGGTTTGCCCGTGATTCCCCGCAAGAAAGTCTTTTATAAAGGAAAGGAAATCGAGGAGATGGATTTGGAGACCATTCTGCAAGTCCATCCCGAGTTGGTCATCGTCGATGAGTTGGCGCATACGAATGTGGAAGGTTCTCGCAATACGAAGCGTTGGGAAGACGTGATGGAACTCTTGGATGCCGGCATCAATGTGGTTTCGGCTTTGAACATCCAGCATATCGAAAGTTTGAGCGAGGACGTGAAGAGCATTACGGGAATCAATGTGGCGGAGAGGGTGCCCGACAAAGTATTGCAGGAGGCCGATGAGGTGGTGAACATCGACCTGACGGCCGAAGACTTGATAACGCGCCTGAAAGCCGGGAATATCTATAAAAAGGAGAAAATACAGACCGCCCTCAATAATTTCTTTAAGACAGAGAATATTCTCCAGTTGCGTGAGTTGGCTTTGAAAGAAGTGGCTTTCAGGGTGGAACGCAAGGTCGAAAGCGAGGTGACGCCTTTGGCACCGGCCCAGACGCGGCGTGAGAAAATCCTGGCTTGCGTGAGCAGCAATGAGCATACGCCGAGGCATATCATACGGAAAGCATACCGGCTGTCCACGCGTTACAGTACTTCCTTTATCGCTTTGCACGTGCAGACTCCCAAGGAAAGCCCGGACCGTATCAAGCTTTCTTCCCAACGTTATTTGCTGAATTATTTCCAGTTGGTGACCGAGTTGGGCGGAAAGGTAGAACAGATGTCCTCACCGAATGTGACCGACGCTATCGTGCAGTTTTGCAAAGAGAATCAGGTGACAACCGTATGTATGGGGCGTCCTGCGTTTGAGATGCCGGAAATGTTTTTTAAAATCGGACGGTACAAGCGTTTCTTGCAACAGTTGTCCGAGATGCGGATTGACTTAATTATTGTAGCATAATAAATCTCATTTAAAGATATGAAATTCGATATGAACATTAAGACCAAACTCACCGTGTCGATCGGTGTCTTGGTGGCCATGATTGTTTTGTTGGTGTCTTTGTCGGTGACGAATCTGCAAATACTGACAGCAACCGAACCGGACAGCCCGGCAGCCGAGCCGGGAATGAACCGTGCATTGACATGGATTATGATTATCGGTGGCATTTGTATTTGCATCGGTTTGTGGATTCTGTTTAAAATTCCCAACTCCATCAATTCTCCCTTTAAAAGTTTAGTGAAAGGTATCCTTGAGATAGCCAATCATAATTATGATGCCAAGTTGGACCTGAGAGGCGACAAGGAACTGGAAGAGGTGTCGAAGAATTTCAATAGGATGGCCAAACGGTTGAAAGATTATCACAACAGTACGATTTCGGACCTCATGGCTTCCAAACGTTATCTGGAAACCATCATCAATTCCATCAATGAACCCATCGTCGGTCTAGACAATGAGCAAATCATACTCTTTATCAACAATGAAGCGTTGAACATACTGAATTTGAAACGTGAGGACGTCATCCGGAAGTCGGCTCAGGAGATAGCCATGCGCAACGACCTGTTGCGTCGTCTGATTTGCGGAATGTGGGAAGATAAGAAGAAGGAACAGGAGGCACCGAAGTCCAAACGCGAGTCGTTGAAGATTTACGCTGACAACAAGGAGAGCTATTTCCAGGTGAAATATATGGAGATTACGATGCGCGGCAACGACGGAGTGACGATGGAGAAGAGGGGAGATGTAATCATGTTGAAGAACGTGACGGAATTTCAAGAGCTGGACACAGCCAAAACGACTTTCATATCCACCGTATCGCATGAGCTGAAAACCCCGATTTCAGCCATAATGATGAGTCTGCAACTTCTGGAAGACAAGCGTGTGGGAGGACTGAACCCCGAACAGGAGGAACTTTCGAGAAGCATTAAAGAGAACAGTGAGCGGCTGCTCAGTATCACGGGCGAGTTGCTCAATATGACGCAGGTGGAGAGTGGAAAACTGCAACTTAAACCGAAGATTACCAAACCTATCGAATTGATTGACTATGCTATCAAGGCCAATCGCGTACAGGCTGAGAAATTCGGAATACAAGTGGAAGTGGACTATCCGGAGAAAATCGGGAAGCTCTTTGTCGACAGCGAGAAAATAGCCTGGGTGTTGACCAACCTGTTGAGCAATGCCGTCCGTTATTCGTCCGAGGCCGGTCGTGTGGTCATCGGGGCACGCCAACAGGACGACAACCATATTGCCATGTTTGTACAAGATTTCGGAAAGGGCATAGACCCGCGTTACCACGAAAGTATTTTCGAGCATTATTTCCGTGTGCCGGGTACGAAAGTGCAGGGAACCGGATTGGGTTTGTCCATTTCCCGGGACTTTGTAGAAGCCCATGGAGGAACACTTACGGTAGACAGCGAATTGGGAAAGGGCAGTGTCTTTACTATGGTTTTGCCTTGCTGAGGAAAGAATATGTAGGAGTGGCATCCTTCTTTCGAAAAACCGCATGATTTTGCGGTTTTTCGAAGGAAGGATGTTTTTTATTTATAAAGACAAAATGATTTTTCTGTCCGAAAGACATAAGAATCAGGCTTTTTTTGTAAGTTTGCAATATACAAAACAAGGAGGAACAGTTTATGACTACAATGGAATTGAATGCGGAACTTTTCCGCCAGCTCAGTATTATTGCAGAGGACGAATCGTTGATGCGGAAGGCCGTGAAAGCCGTTACGCGCCTCGCCAAACAGAAAGAGACGGAAGAAACAGAGTATATCGGCAAAGAGGAAATCCTGAAAGGAATTGATGCGGGACTGAAAGAAATGGTCGAGAGGAAGCATAGTGGAAATAAGGCAAAGACGTTGGAGGAGTTGATCAATGAATTATAAAATCGTATTAGACCGTACTTTCGAGAAAGAAGTGAAGCGGTTGGCCAAACGTTATCCTTCATTGAAATCCGACATCAAGGCTTTGCGTGATGAAATCTTGGCTAATCCTACCGCCGGTACCGACTTGGGAGGAGGTTTGCGCAAAATCCGCATGCGTATCGCTTCTAAAGGAAAGGGAAAGAGCGGCGGGGCAAGGGTCATCACTTTCACGGTGGTAGTGGCTGTCGAAGAAACGGAAATCAACTTGCTTTATATTTACGACAAGGCGGAACGCGAATCGGTGTCGGCTCATGAAATCGAGGCACTGCTTCGCAAAAACGGCTTGTGAGCCGTTTTTTATAAGAACAACATCAGCACCACCTGACTGATTACCACACGCATGAACATACCCAACGGATAGACCGTGGCGTAACTGACGGAAGCGTCGTTGCCGGGAAAACTGTCGTTCACGTAATTCAAAGCCATGGGGTTGGCCATGCTGCCGCACAACATGCCGCAAGTGGAACCGAAATTCATCCCGCACATTCGCATGGCTACCACGGCCATCAGCAGCACCGGTACCACGGTGATAAGAAATCCGGAACCAATCCATATCGCCCCTTCCGGCCGGACGACGGTCTCGAAGAAATGGGCACCCGCGTCGATGCCGATACCGGCTAAATAAAGGGACAACCCGATACCGCGCAACATCAGGTTGGCACTGCGGGTCGTATAAGTACGCATGTGCAGGCGCGGCCCGAAACATCCTACCAATATTCCTACGATAATAGGGCCGCCTGCCAGTCCCATTTTTACCGGACTGCTGATACCCGGCATGCTGAGCGGCACGGAACCCAACATCAATCCCAGTACGATGCCGATGAAAATGGCGGCCAGGTTGGGTTCGCGCAACGTGGAGACAGAGTTGCCCAATATGCCGGCCACGCGCTTGATGGCCGTTTTTTCGCCTACCACCGTCAGCCGGTCGCCTAATTGCAGGATGAGGTCGGGAGTAGCCAGAATTTGTACGCCGCTACGCAACACGCGGCTGATGTTGATGTCGTAAGTGTTACGCAGGTGCAATGAACCCAAACGCTTGCCGTTGATTTCAGCTTGGGTCACTACGATGTGTTCCGACACTAAGTTACGGTCTATGCTGTTCCAGTCTATATCTTCCTGATTCCAATCCCGGTTTTCCTGTTCGCCGAACAGCAGAGTCAGGGTCGGCATATCTTTTTCCGTAGTTACCACCAGAATCCGGTCGTTTTCCAACAACTCCGTGCTGCCGGTCGGGATAGTTACCTTTCCGTCTCTCCACAGGCGGGAGATGACGAATTTCGTATGGCTGTATAAAGCCAGTTCCTTGATGGTCTTATGGTAAATGCCCGGATTATGCAACTGGAATGCGGCGATGTACGGATGGTTGTGGTCTTCCGTCTCTTTTTCTTCCATATCCGCCGGGCGGGCAAGTATTTTCCGGATGACCAGAATGGCAAGGATGACTCCCACGACACCGAGCGGATAAGCCACGGCCGCCCCTAAGGCTGCGCTACTGGATGGCTCTCCCATCTGCTTCAAGGTCTGTTGGGCCGCCCCGAGTGCCGGTGTATTCGTGGTGGCTCCGCACAGGACGCCCACCATGTCCGGCAAGGGAATAGACAGGCCATAGCTTAGAAGTACGGTCATGGCCGTTCCGATGAAGATTACTCCGAGGCTCAACAAATTCAGTTTGACCCCTCCGTGCCGCAGGGAACTGAAAAAACCGGGGCCTACCTGCAATCCTAAGGCATAGACGAAAAGCACGAGTCCGAAACTTTCGGCATAGTTGAGCATGTCGGCATCCAATGAAATGCCGAGGTGCCCGGCCAGAATGCCGACGAAGAATACAAAAGTGACTCCCAAGGATATTCCCCACACGTGCATCTTGCCCAACCACAACCCGGCGGCAGTGACCAATGACAATACCACGATGGCCTGTATGGCGCTATGCTCGAAAAACAAACTGTCAATCCATTCCATGTTGCAAAGGTATCACTTTTTGGCCATATAAAGTGCAAGTAGATGGAAAATCAGGATTATTTACCATGAAAAAGTGCCGGAGGAGCCGGTAAAATCAATCTGCGCCAAATAAAAAATCAATCTCAGGCAAACGAAAAATCAATCTCAGGCAACTGATTTTTCGTTTGCCTGAGATTGATTTTTGTCTATTCTTATTTAGTTTATTTATTGTTAGTCAGTGCGTTATGTTTTTACGGAAATAAATGCCATTAGAATATGGAATGTTGTATTTTTTTAGAGATTCTATTTCATGAGGGGGCAGGCTTCTTTGATGGGGATGTCTTGTGTTACGGACATAATAATGAGAGAGGCACAACAAACGCTCCTTGTATTTGTTTGTTGTGCCCCTGTATGGATGCTGTCCAATGAGTTTTATTTCACGACATATTTGCGTCCGTCCATTATATATATGCCTTTTTGGGGTCTGTGCATGATACGGCGTCCTTGCAAGTCGAACATTTGGCCTTTTGATGTCGGGGCTGCATCCGTTGTGGTGGAATGGATACCGCTTCCTGAATTCTCAAAGTCCAAACTTAAAAATACCGCGTTTTGGTTGGCATCATTGTATGGCAGGTACGCTTCGTTGGCTTTTAAGACCGGTGTTTCCGGAGGATAAAAACCAATGCCGTTTTCCGTAGTGAAGTCCAATACGTAATATTCGTTTTCCGCAGATGCCTGGTATTGGTCTTTGTAACTTCCTTCAAACAGGTTGACGGATGGCTTTTGTGCGCGTGAGGTGATTTGTAAAGTCACCACATCGGCTCCTTCGCTGTTCATTATCAATGCTCCGTTTCCGCTTTTCAGTTTTCCGTCAGCGACCTCCGTCAGTTTGACAGTCTTATCGTCAGTTCCTGTAGCTACATACATCTTGCTGCTTCCGGATGCCTGTACATCAAACGGGAGATACAACGTGGCATAGGATAGTCCGTCTTCCCCGTTTTTCATTTTCACATCAAATTCTGTGGTGGGGGCAATGTACCAGTCGGCATTGTCGTCTGCCTTGTCTGTCTTGACAAAGTTGCCTTTGTCGTCCACGGCCAGGTATTGCCCGTCTACCATGAGGTTCCACCTCCAAAAGGCCGGATGCTCGATTGGGGCATCTTCGCCCTTGAAGTTGAGTGTGCCAAGCATGGGGTCGTTTACATTTTGCACGGCCATGTAGTATTTATTGGCCGTGCCGCTTTCGACAAGGCGGATATGTGCCCCGGCACTGCAGCGCATATCCGACTCCCCGACCAATGCGGCTTCATTTTCTCCGGCAGCGCTTAGTTGCAAGAAATCCCCCGTGGTCCTGTTGAGGAAGGTGTAATATTGGTTTGCATTGATTTCTTTTATGCTTGACGGGTCGTAACCCCATATTCCTTTTACCGCAATATGTTGCGTGGCAGCTTCATATTCGGCTTTCAATGATGCCGGCACTATCAGATATTGGGGATAATCACTGCCGTAAGGTACGGCTTTTCCCATGTCCACATATTGTTTTGTTTCAAGGATGATGTATTCCAAATACGGGGTTGTCCCGTTGTATGTACTTTTAAAGGCATTTTCTCCGATGCTTTCTACCAAAGGTGGGATAATGACTGCCCGGAACCGGGCATAATCAAAAGCCGCGTCACCAATACTCCTTAAGGAATCCGGCAAATCAATGTCTTTCAAGGGACAGCCGGAGAATGCGCTGTTTCCGATGGACATGATACTTTCCGGGAGTTGTATGGAGGTCAGCGAGTTACATTTATAAAAGGTATTGTCTGGTATTATCCTTAAAAACGGTGAAGTTATGTTTGCAGAGGCTAGTGCGGTGCAATTGCTGAAAGCTTCCGTTCCTAAAGAAACCAAGGTGTGTGGTAGCACCACGTGGGTCAAGGCTGTACCCGAAAAAGCTCTGGCCCCGATGCTTGTTATGGCCGTAGGGATGTCGGCTTCGCTTAGTTTTTTACACTCGTAAAAAGCTTTTGCTCCTATGCTTGCCACTTTTTCCGGAATGGATATTTTTTTCAGGTTTTCACATCTTTGGAAAATTCCTTCCTTGATTGTTGCCAGGTTTTTTGGAAAATTTACTGTACTTATTTTGCATTCACTGAATGCGTATTCGCCAATTGATTCCACTGTTTGAGGAATGTCTTCCTTAAAACCGGAGCGCGAAAAGGCATAGGCACCGATTTCTCTGAGGCCGTGAGGGAGGGTGGCATTAAAAGAGCTGCAATTGGAGAAAGCTTCCGTTTCGATGGTTTCTACAGTTTGTGGTAACACACAATTTGTAAGTTTCAGGCATCCCATAAACATCCTTTTTGGAATTGTTTTCAAACCGTACGGCAATGTGATGCCTCTTAAATTGGGATTTCGGCCGAAACATTCTTCACCCATTTCTTCGACGGATTCAGGGATAGCTTCCATGTTTAAATAGTTGCATCCTGCAAAAGCGGCTTTTCCTATCTTTTTCAGTGATGAGGGAGTGGTGAATGCGACTTTTAATGAGTAGATACTTGCAAATGCCCCGTCCTTGATTTCTGTCACGGTGGATGGGATGACAACGGATAGTTCGATGTTGCCATGCCAACCCTTTCCTTCCATGTAACCGCCGGACATGTTCTGAGCTATGGTCGTGACGGGGATTTCACCTACGTGTGACGGCAGCATGATGGGAGAATGCCGTGACAGGCTCGTCCAATAGATGCTGGTTACTTCAGCATAATCTTTGTAAACCTTAACGGTTACGGAATAGCAAGAATCTTCGTCGTAGAAGATGGAGTCTTTTTGTGCCCAAGTGGTTATAGGTATTGCCATTAATAGGAGAATGGCTAATTTCCAATAAAATAAAGGAGTTTTTGTCTTTTTATTTTTCATTTTTGTGATGTTTGAAATAGAAAAAGGCGTGTAACCGTTCATAGCTTGCCTTCCTATTAGGTTACCGCCAAGTGACCTTACCAACAACAAGCACAGAACGGTTCACGCCTTATGAGCGTGAACCTTCACACTGCTTGTCCTCGTTGGTTGAATGTTTGGCGGTATTCAATAGGAAGAGAACAAGAGCTAAAAGCCCAATGTCAAAAAGTTATAGAACAGGAACGCTTTCCCTTTGTTTTGTTTTACATGGTGAAACTGTTTTTATCATCACAGTCCCACTTGTTGTTAATTCTCTAATGAAAACTATGCCTTTAGCATCGAAAGTTTTCTTTTGCATTTCATTTTACTACTGTCTGTTTCGTATTGATTATAATTTATGTTATATTCATTTGTAATTGTAATGCAAAGATACGATAAAAAGTTGTCCGTCGGATAAAAGCGAAAGGATATTTTTGTGATAATTAAAATATTCTTTGCCCTCCTTTTCTATGTACGATAGTTTATTTCTTTAAATCATCTAATAGTTTGTCCAGGGCTTCCGTAGCCGAGCCGTATTGGTCGAGCAGGGCGACGAACCGGCTGCCGATAATGGCGCCGGCGGCATGCTTTTGGGCAGATTCCAAGGTTTGCCGGTTGCTGATACCGAAGCCGATCATACGCGGATGGGTCAGTCCCATTTGGTTTACACGGTCGAAGTAGGCCTGTTTGGTGCGGTCAAACTCTTTTTGTGCACCGGTAGTGGCAGCCGACGATACCATGTAGATAAAACCGTCCGTGTGCCGGTCGATGAGACGGATACGCTCTTCGCTGGTTTCCGGCGTGATGAGCATGATGATTTTCAGCCCGTGGCGGTCGGCTATGGGTTTGAATGTTTCCATATAGTCCCGGAAGGGGAGGTCGGGGATGATGACCCCGTCTATCCCGCAGTCCGCACAGCTTTGGCAAAAGGCTTCGAAACCATAATGGAAGATGGGGTTGAGGTATCCCATCAGTATCAAGGGGATTTCCACGTCTTGCCGGATGTCTTTCAGCTCCTCGAAGAGGCGGTGCAGGCTCATGCCGTTTCGCAGGGCTTTCGTGGCAGCGTCTTGGATGACGGGGCCGTCGGCCATCGGGTCGCTGAAGGGGATGCCGATTTCGAGCATGTCTATGCCTCGTGCGGCCAATGTGCGGATGATGTCAGCCGTACTTCCGGCCGTCGGGTGTCCGGCACAGAAATACAAAGAAAGGATATTCTGTTTCTTCTCGTTGAATAGTTTGTTGATTCTGTTCATAATATATTGTATTTTAGTTCTCTGATATATTTTATTCACGTAAATCTTTGATAAAATCGGCGAGGAGGCCTACGTCTTTCAGGGCCGGGGTCGTCTCAAAACGCGAGTTTAAGTCCACGCCCGCCCATGCGGGGTGTGAAAAGCTGCGAAGACGGTCCGTACTGTCCGTACCGATGCCTCCGCTCAGGAAGAAGGGCGTATGTCCGTGGTAGTTTTGCAGGACATCCCAGTCGAACGTCCGGCCGCTGCCGCCGGCCGTGGGGCAACGCGTGTCGAAAAGGAAAAAGTCGCAATCCGCTTCGTAATCTTCGGTACACGGGAATGGTTCGTCGGGAGCCACGCCGAAGGCTTTGATGATTTGCGGGGCACGGCCGGATTTCAGCCCCTCTTCTTTTATGCTTCGGCAGAACTCCGGTGTCTCATGCCCGTGTAGTTGCACGAGGTCGAGGCGGAAGGTTTTGAGCCGTTCCTGTACATACCCGATTTCCGGGTTGACGAAAACGCCTACGCGACGGCAAGTCTCCGGCAGATAGTCGGGGAGGCGGCTTACGTGGCGGCGGGAGCCCTCCCAGCAGATGAACCCCATCATGTCCGGCGTGAGGGCTTCCACTTGGCGGACGTTGTCCGCGTCGCGCATGCCGCATACTTTAATTAGGAGTGGTTTCATCGTTCTACGCTTTGAATGAATGTTTTCAAGGCCGCTCCGGGGGCAGGTTGCCGCATGAAGGCTTCGCCCATCAGGAAACCGCGAAAGCCGGCATCCCGTAACCGACGGACTGTGTCCGGTTCTGAAATTCCGCTTTCCGACACCCAAAGGAGGTCGTCCGGCAAGAGAGAGGCGATACGGAAGGAATTTTCCACGTCAGTGTGGAACGTCCCGAGATGGCGGTTGTTCACGCCCAACATGTCCGGACGTTCGGCAAGGTAGTCCAATTCCTTTTCCGTGTGTATCTCCAACAGCACTTCCAGTCCTAATTCATGGGCTTTCCGGGTCAAGCGTTCATAATCGGGGCGCGTCAAGGCAGCGGCAATCAGTAGCACGGCATCCGCTCCGGCTTGGCAAGCCTGGTAGAGTTGGTATTCATCAATGATGAACTCTTTGCGCAGGATGGGGGTGTCCGTCATCGGACGTGCTTGCCGTATGTAGTCCAAACAGCCGCCGAAATACTTTCCGTCGGTCAGTATGGAGAGGGCTGCGGCTCCGGCTGCGGCATAGGCGGCCGGAATGACGTCCGCCCGTCCTTCTTCTTTAATCCACCCTTTGGAAGGGGATTTCCGTTTGAATTCCGCGATGATGCCGGAACGCGAGGCTGCCAGACTCTCGCGCATGGAGCGGTGCTTCCGTGCATCGGTCATGTATGCCGGGACTTTGCCGTGGCAGGCCGTCCTATCGTGGGCGTTTCTCCATCTGCCTTCTACGAGGGCGAAGAGCTGTTCGGGAGGCAACTCAGCTTTCTCCCGTTCCACTTCCTTGCGTTTGTATGCCAATATTTCCTCTAATATATCTTTCATAAGTTTTTATTGTTAAGTTCCACGTATGTTTTCAGGCAAGCCAGGGCACGTCCGCTTTCCAGCGATTCGCGGGCGATGGCGAGGCATTCGGCGATGTCCTTGTCCCGTTCGATGACTTTGATGGCAAAGGCCGCATTGGCCAATACCACGTTTTTTCGGCTTTCCGTGCAGCGGTTTTCGAGTACGCTGTCGAAAATTTCCGCAGCCTCGTCTGGGGTTGTACCACCGTAGAGTTCTTCCGGGCGGACGGTCGGCAGACCGAGGTCGGCAGGCCGGAAGATTTTCTCCATGGTGTTGGTCTTGACTTTGAAATTACCCGTCAGCGAGATTTCGTCATATCCGTCTATGCTGTTCACGATACCGTAACCGATACCCAACTTCTCATACACGCTGCTGTACAGCCGCATTTGGTTCAGGTTGGCCACGCCTAATAATTGATAGGCTGGGCGGCAAGGATTGACCAGCGGACCGAGAAGGTTGAAACAGGTCGGTATCTGAAGCATTTTGCGTACGGGGGCCACGGCTTTCATCCCGTGGGCGAACAGCGGGGCATGCAGGTAGGCAAAGTTGCAAGCCTCCATGCTGCGGCGCAACAGGTTGCTGTCGGCCGTGAACCGCACGCCATGATGTTCTATGACATTGCTCGCTCCCGAAGTCGAAGTGGCGGCGTAATTGCCGTGTTTGGCTACTTTGTAACCGGCTCCTGCCACTACGAAACAGGCGCAGGTGGAGATGTTGAACGTGTTTTTATTGTCACCGCCTGTCCCCACGATGTCAATGACCCGATAAGGGGAGAAATCCACGGGCTGGCCGGTTTCTATAAGCCCGTCGCGCAGGCCGAGCACTTCGTCCACCTTGATGCCCCGCATAATCAGTCCGGTGAGCAAGGCACTGATTTGCACATCGTTGTATTCCCCGTCTGCAATATGACGGACGATCTGGCAGGTCTGTTCCCGGGTCAGAACCTCACCGTTTGTAATTTTTTTGAGTATTTGTTTCATGCTTGTGATGTATTTAAGTTTTATTGGTATGTGGTTTGCAAGGGAATGGGTATAAAAAAGGAAGCCTGCCGTAAGTACGACAGGCCTCCATGTCTTCACATTGGTATGTGGTTGATGATACATATAAGGCTATCTCCTCACGACTTTTCGGGTCTTGAGTTGCGCCACCACCAATATGTATTTTTATTTAAGAACATCGTTCGGTTCGTTTCTTGTTTTGTTTTATGGTTGCAAATATACAGAGAATTTCTTTGTATGCAAACAAAATCACAGTTTTTTCGGATGAAAAGCTGAATTTTATGCGTGTGGAGCATTAATCATTGGCTTTTTCTTTTTGTCCAGTTCCTAACTTTTCCTTCACGGTTCTCCAGAACATCCGGTCTATTTTCTCATTTTCCAAAGGGTTTCCTACTACCAACACCTCGTTGTTTTCGTCCAAAAGGAAAGTGTGGAAATATGTTGTAAAATTTTGTCCTTCCGAATGACACTTTGCAAACCATCTTTGGCTCAATCGTGTTACTTCAAATGGAAAACGAACAATGCGGCATCACAAGAGTCCTTTTGAGGCTTCCACTTGTCATAGTCATTGGTAAGTATGTAGCCTATCAGACCATTGGAGGATTGCCATCGGGGTGCAAACGGTATGACCTCTGTCGTGTCTGCATACCCTTGGTGTTGTCTTCCATTTTTCATGTTGTAGAATGAGTAATAAGTTTTCCCTGAGTGGTAAAAGTTATTTATTATATGGTGGTCTACAATGAAGAAGCCGGTATTGAAGGCTCTTTCGGATTCCGTGATGTCATAACTTGATTTCACATTGTCTTTGGCGGTATTTCTACCGAAATCTGTTCGGAATACCGGTTTTGGTCCTCCGGAAGTCCAACGGTATATTTCATTGGAAAACGGAGGGAAGATGTAAACCTCCCCGTTTTTATCCCGGACAAAAGAGGTTTCATTGTAAATCATGTCCAAACTCATTTTGGATGGCAAATAGCTTTGTTGTACTTCCCCCAGATTGTTGGTATGCACAATGCGATGCAACTTCTCAGTCGCTAACAAGTTCAGGAAAAGGAAGCCGTCTTTGACTTTTATGAAATCCATGGCAGGGAATCCATAGCGGAATGACGACTTGTAATTGAGGGTTGCATCATAGGCCAATATGCTTTTTGTGTCAAAGTCCATTAAGAACAAAAGGCTATCTCCCAAAGTCATGGCCCAGGCAGAAACGTATTCTCCGTTTCCATGTCCCACGTTCCGGATGCGTTTGACGAAATCGCCCGAAGGGAATTTGAAAGCCCATACGGCATTGGCTCTGTCCAACACATACACCATGGAGTCTGAAATGCATACGGTTTTGATGTCTCCCATGAAATTACCGCAGGTGTTTAAAGCAATGGTGTCGATACTTGATATGACGGCAGGACGCGGAATGACTTTATTCTCGTAATCCTCGATGTGGATGGTAAGTAAGTCCTTTTCGTTCGCGTCTTGCTGGTTCTTGCACCCCATCAAGTTTAATATGTACAGGATGCAAAGTGTTATTGCTATGAAATAATGCTTTAAGTTCATTGTGAGTAACATTCTTGGGATTCAATGTCGTTTGTTTTTTGTTTTATTCTATATTAGTCAGTCGTACATATGTATACTTGTGCCAAATATATGTAGTAATAAGTAAACTACAAATATTTGGCACATGAAATAAATGGAAACATGTCGTAAAACATCATTTATGGACACAAGGTGTGCCCGAGGAAGTTTTCCACGATGGCTCGTCCATTCGGGGTGAGTACGGATTCCGGATGGAACTGTATGCCGTGGATATCGTATTCGCGGTGGCGCAGTGCCATGATTTGTCCTTCTGGGCTGACCGCCGTCACTTCAAGGCAGGAAGGCAGACCGTCGTCCGACACTACCCACGAATGGTAACGTCCTATAGGGAATTGCTTGGGAATGCCTTGAAAAATATAGTCTTTTTCCGTATGGAAACAAAGAGTCTGTACGCCGTGGAACACATCGGACAGGTTGACGAGCTGTGCACCAAAAGCCTGGCCGATGGCTTGATGTCCGAGGCATACGCCAAGTATCGGCTTTCGTCCGGCATAAGTATGGATGACGTCTAATAGCAGTCCGGCTTCTTCCGGAATGCCGGGGCCCGGACTTAAAATGATTTTGTCGTATGCCTCAATATCTTTCAAGTCGAATGCGTCATTACGCAGCACCGTAGTATCCGTGCCGGTTTCACGTATCAGATGATATAAATTGTAGGTAAAAGAATCGTAATTATCAATGATGACTGCTTTCATAATTCTGAATGTATGCGGAAAGCTTCACAAGCGTTCTGCCATTTGGATGGCATGGCGCAAAGCTCCCAGTTTGTTATTGACTTCCTGTAACTCGTAATCTTCGTCGCTCTTGGCCACAATGCCTCCTCCGGCTTGAAACCATAACTCGTTGTTACGGCTTACAAACGTACGGATGGTGATGGCCTGGTTCAGGGAACCGTCCAATCCGATGAACCCTATGCAACCGCCGTATGCCCCTCGGTTGTGCGGCTCCAGTTCACTGATAAGTTGCATGGCGCGGACCTTGGGTGCGCCGGAGAGCGTACCGGCCGGGAAGGTGTCGATGAACGTCTTGACAGGATCGGCTTCGTCATCCAGCGTACCGCTTACACGGCTCACCAAATGGATGACATGGCTGTAATATTGCATGTCTTTGTAGAAGTCCACTTTCACGTCGTGGCAGTTCCGGCTCAGGTCGTTCCGCGCCAGGTCTACCAACATGACGTGTTCGGCGTTTTCTTTCGGGTCGTTTTTCAGGTAGTTTGCATATTGTGCATCCGTATCGGCGTTGCCGGTACGTTTTGTCGTGCCTGCAATCGGGTCGATATAAGCGTGGCGTCCTTCTATGCGGCAATGTGTTTCGGGTGAGGAACCGAAAATGCGGAATCCCCCGAAGTCGAAATAAAACAGGTAGGGGCTGGGATTGATGCTGCGCAGGGCGCGGTAGAGCTTGAAGTCGTCTCCTTCATACCGTTGTACGAAACGGCGGCTCAATACGATTTGGAACACGTCGCCTCGTAAGCAGTGGGCAATGCCTTGGCGGATGTTGGCTTTATGTTCATCGTCCGTGAGCGTGCTGAAGGTTTCACCAACAGGACGGAAATCGTAGGTGGCGAAGTTGTGGTTTCGGATGACGCGTTCCAGTTCGTCGAGAGTATCCGGTTCATGATTTTCCACCAGTTCGATTAACGTCATGGTGTTGTTGAAGTGGTCGAAAGCAATGACATACTTATATAAGATGTAAAGGATGTCCGGTGCGTCGTTCTTTTCCTGCATGCAATCTTTTATTTCTATGTGTTCGAAATACCGGACCGCATTGAAGGACGTGTAACCATAGAGGCCGCAAAACTCCTGTTTGTCGCCTGTCACGGTGAAGCGTGATAAAAAGTCGTTGAAAGCCTGTTCGGCCGGATGGTTTTCATTGATTTCGCGGGATTCCTGCGTACCGTCCGGATATTGGGCGGTCACGGTGCCATGGCTGATGTCGATGCTGGCTATCGGGTTCAGGGCGATGAACGAACGGCTGTTGTCATGGCTATGGTAATCGGAACTCTCCATCAGGGCACTTTGTGGATAAAGGTCGCGCACTTTCAAATAGGTGCTGACCGGTGTATAGAGGTCGCCGAGGATTTGTCGGCAAGCCGTGCTGTAATGAAATGTATTCATAGAGTTTCTTATGGATTTGTATGAGATGCCTTATTATTCTAAATTCTCGTCGTAGCGGTGGCCCAGATAGGTGTCTAAGTCTTTGTCACCCCGTCCACTGACCGTCAGCACGACCATATCCTCTTTCCTGAATTTCATTCGTGGGAGCATGCCGAGTGCGTGTGCCGATTCCAAGGCCGGAATAATACCCTCCAGGCGGGTGAGTTCGTATGCGGCCCGTAAAGCTTCTTCGTCGTTGACAGCCATGACTGTGGCCCGGTGCTCTTGTGCCAAGTTGGCATGTAACGGGCCGATACCTGGATAATCCAAACCGGCAGAGATGGAATAGGGTTCGATGATTTGCCCGTCTTCGTCCTGCATGACCAGCGTACGGCTTCCATGGATGATGCCCAATGAACCGCAATGTATCGTGGCTGCGGTCTCTCCGCTGTCGATACCGTGGCCTCCGGCCTCGCCGAGGTATATTTTAACCCGTTCGTCGTCGATGTAGTGGTAGATGGTACCGGCGGCGTTCGACCCTCCACCGACACAAGCCATCAGGTAGTCCGGATAATTGCGTCCTTCTTTTTCCAAGAGCTGTTCCTTGATTTCACGGCTGATGACGCTTTGCAAGCGGGCCACCATGTCGGGATAGGGGTGTGGCCCTACGGTGGAACCGATGATGTAGAAGGTGTCTTGCGGATGACAGCACCAGTCGCGGATGGCCTCATTCGTGGCATCTTTCAATGTTTTGTTACCACTTTCTACCGGATAAACCTCGGCACCCAACATTTTCATGCGTTCTACGTTGACGTGTTGCCTTGCCACGTCCGTCGCTCCCATGTAGACTCGGCAAGGCATGTTCATCAGGGCGCAGACCGTAGCGGTGGCCACACCGTGTTGCCCGGCACCGGTCTCGGCAATGATACGCGTTTTGCCCATTTTCCGTGCTAAAAGGATTTGTCCGATGGCATTATTGATTTTGTGAGCGCCGGTGTGGTTGAGGTCTTCCCGTTTCAAGTAGAGTTTACAACCGTATTTTTCGCTCAGTCTCCGTGCATGGTAGAGAGGCGAGGGGCGGCCTACATAATCTTTCAGCAGCGCATGGTATTCTTTGCGGAATGCTTCGCTCTCAAGGATGGGAAGATATGCCTTACGCAAATCTTCTACGGTTTTATACAGAATCTCGGGGACGTATGCGCCGCCGAAATTACCGTAATAGCCTTCTTCATTTACATGATAAGTTTTCATCTTCATTTGTATTTTGGTTCGTTTGTTTGTTCTTGGGAAAAAGGGTATAAAAAAGAGACCTGCCGTAAGTACGACAGGCCTCCATGTTTCTTTTAGGGTAAATGTAGATAATACATATAAGGCTTGCTCCTCACGACTTTTCCGGTCTTGAGTTGCGCCACCACCAATATGTATTTTTATTTGAGAACATTATTGCTTTAGTCTTTTAAATTCTTGTTTTCGCTTGCAAATATATGTAGAATCCCTGAACTGGCAAATAAAATCACAGTTTTTTTCGTTTAGAGATAAAAAATAGTTGGAACGGGATACGTTGGAAGCATTGCTTTTTGTCGGGAGACATTCCAAGCAGACTGATAATTTTGCAGATGGGAATGGTTATTCTTCCACCGTGAAATCGTATGCTTTGACATCTCCGTATTGGTTGACGGGCTTTTGAGAAAGATCCACCAATATGTATTCCCCGGGGAAGAGCGGTGTGAGCGGTGTTACGGCAAAGCCTAATCCCGGAAGGTTCTCAATGTTGAAAAGCCCTAATTCCACACGGGTATAGTCGCAGTCTTTAAATTCAGAGGCCGGCAAATAGCGGAAGCCTCGTCTTTCTTTCAGTCGAATCAAGGCGTAGTCGTTCAAATCCTGCGTTTTGGGATAAATGGCAAATTTTGGTTGGCGACCGGTGGTTTGCCTTGCCTGCGCCCCCGAGAAGTATCTTTTTATTTTTCGCCCTACATTGATGCCTTGTATGTCCCAACCTTTTTTAAGTTCGGTCTGGCTGGTTATGGTGTTCATCGGGAAAATAGAGTCTCCTACGAATATGAATACCGTGGGGTCGGGTTGTTTCATTTGTGCTTGTACTTGCAAGAACAATCCGAGGAACAGGAAGAATGTGGCTATTCTCATTTTACGTTCATGTTTAATTTATATGCAAAGGTAGGGATATAATAAAAGAAACGGTGAGAAAGTTATTTATTTTCTTTGAATATATCCGAAAAAGTATTAATTTTGTTTTTGACTCAGCCTGTCCATGAGGGACTGGCGGGCATTTTATGGGAAAAGGGCGTTTACGGACGTAATCTTTAGGTCTCAAATCTCGCAAATTTGAATCCATCCTGAAAGATTAGGCAACGGGAAACGTCCACGTTGGTTGTATTGTATTCACTCGGGGAAAATTCTCCCGGTTTATATGATATATCATGGCGTGGGCTGGCTGCGTTGCCTATCCTGAGGGATGGGGGCAATGCGAGAGCCTGAGACCATGGGATAGGCGAAAGTACCTCCCTACGCCTTTTTCATGTTCAACCTTTTAAAAGAGAAAGAGTATATCCGTTTGGGGAGAACGGAAATCTAAGTGGTATGAAAACAAAAAGACAGAGAATTGGGCTTGGGGCGTACTTGACGGCCTGTATGGTTGTGCTACTTTGTGCGGCGTTCGGATGCGTTTTTATAGGGGGGGGAGGTAGGGCAGTCGTGGTACGAACGAACTTTTGGCACGGTAGATTCATGAGTAAAGACTTTAATACTTATATATAATGAAAAAGATGTTTTTGATGGCGGCTTTTTGTTGTACCGCCGTGCTTCAGGCGCAAGATTACTATGTAGTGACTGGTGATAATGTCAATGTACGCAGCCAGCCGATCACAGGAAAGGTTGTGGGCAAGGTAAGTTCTGTAAACAGTTTTACGGGCTGGGTCGCAGGCAACGGTTGGGTAAATTTCCGTATTCCGTCCGTGTCGGGTGCCATATCGGATAAGTTTGTCCGCAAGGTGGCTCTCCGTGATTTTTCCCGTTCGATGTTAGGGGAATATATGGGGAAAGTGCCATTGCCTGTGTCCTATAGCATGGGCACGCTTTCCGAGCGAGAAGGGTATGTGGTGTTACAGGTTACCGATTATACCGAACCAGATGGGGAGAGCGGCCTGAGGGGACATACGAGCCATGTTTATGCAGGCATACCCAATAAGGATGGCATCAGCTTCACGCATTATCTCTATCCCTATTCCGAGGATAAGCCCCTGGTTCAACAAATGGCCGATGCCGGGCCTTTGGAACAGCCTTATGAGTTTGTGGTGACGGAAGAAGGCGAGTTGCGAGCTTACGACCGTGTGTTGGAGTTGCAGAAGAGCGCGGGAAGCCAAGGGGCTAAGATGACGGAACGCGACATCTATATGCTGAAAGGGAATGTCAAGCAGGCGAGGCTGATTCGTGTCTACCCCGAGAATATGATGAAGTCGCTGCAAGAAGAGGAGGATGGCAACCACCCGCTTTGCAATTTCTGCAACATCATGCGCTTTTCGCCCGACGGGAAGATAACCTACTACGAGGGGCAGAAATCTACTGTGGGAAAATTGGAACAGGTGGATTCATTCACTTATACTTATGATGGCAAAAAGGTGGCGGTGAACGGAAAACGTTACGGTCAACCCTTTCAGGCCACTTACACACGTGAGGACGGGGAATTCGGCATCCGTTACGAGGGGAATTTCAGGGCCGGAGAATTCTCGGCAGGACTTATAGACTGCCAATATGCAATAAATATGGATGGCGTGCCGTTTCATGTCGTGTATGGCAGCACGACGCCGCCGTTTGTAGCATACGGAAATGGAGAGAGTTACGAGGCAACTTTCCGTTACGGGGAAAATTCCACGTTGCCGGAATCCATGGATTTCTCGTTGGATTATGGGGGTGACAGTTGGAACTACGATGGTTGTGAAATCCGTGCTGTGAAGACAGATGAGCATGGAAACTGGACCGAACGTATGGTGTATGTGGACGGCCAACCTATATTTAAGGAGATACAGACGATAGTTTATTACTAAATCCTTTTGATGCCGGCAACTCCAATGGGGCAAACCGCGATACTTTTGTGTTTCCGGTTTGTCCCATTGGAGTTTAGGTCACTCGAAAAGTTGTATGTCTCCCCCGTCCGAACCGGCATATTTCTTTAACAACTCCTGCATGTACTCCGCGCAGGCCAGCACTTGTTCGCGGTTGCCGTCGTATCCGTTGACCAATGCCAACAAGTGGGTGGTGGACAGGGTGAGTTTCGTGCGTTCATGGTCGCTCGTGGGGGTACCGATTCCGCCTTGGTTGTCGCGGTAAACCGGCAGTCCGGCGATGTTCAACGGGCCTCTCCCGATGCCTTCGTAAGCTTCCCCTTCGCGCCCGATGCCCAAAACAAGCGTGTCGCCGACTATTTTCCCGGCATCGAATCCGCCGATGGAGTAACCGTAGGCAATGGAAGCCAGATTGATTAAATCCACAGCCGTGTCTATTTGGTATAAGTCCAATCCCCGCAGCATGCGGCGTACCAAGGCTTCCGACGAAGGGCGGTAACGGCTCGGGTCTTTTCCACAGCGTTTATAAACGGAGCGGGTGGCTTGTATAGGAGGCATTTCCTTGATGGACTCCGTGGTGTATTTCCTGCAATAATCGGTTTGGAACGCCTTGATTTCCTCCCATAGCGGAGCGGAGTAGGGCGTATTGGTGATATGTGCTTCCAAGGCTGCACCTACAAACTCCGGACATACTGTCCGGATATCTTCCGAAACTAAAATATTCGTCATCTGTTTGTCTTTTTGATATACAGGATTTTATTCGGGCAAGATTGTCGCCGGAGCTTTTTTGCAGAGGACGGAAGAATAACCGGATGCCGGTTTGCGGGGCAGGCGGAGGGAAGCCGGACTCTCCGGAGTTTCCGGTTCTTCGGGTTCGCTGACGTTTTCCGCATCCGACGGTACGCCGCCGGCCATCCATTGCAGTGCATTTTTCAGGAGAAGTTCATTCGGATCACCCAGTTCATACCATGGATAGTAGTTGAGTTCGGATATGATATACTCAGGAGTGAAGCCGTTGGCGTAGTCCGACTGTCCTTCTTTGTTGAGCACGGTGGAGGTTACCGGATACATGACGAAGCCGTATGGACTGTCGATACGCGTCATCGCCACATTTTTACCCAAGGTTTTTGTGCCCAAAAGGTTGACTGTCATGTAAGGGCGCAGGCAGTTTACCATCATTTCCGATGCCGAAGCGGTGTACAATCCTGAGATGATGAAAAGCCGGTTCAGGTTCAGATTATAATTCGCGTATTCCGTGAGAAAGTTCAGGCTGTAGTTCGAGTCTTGCCGTTTGTCGTTGAATTCAAAACGGGCAAATTCCTGTCCCAGACTGCCGGCCGGAGCCAGCAAAGAGGCCAAAAGCTGTGCGCAAGTCACCTGTCCGCCTTGGTTGTACCGCAGATCCAGGATAAAATCGGTCACTCCTTGTTGTTTGAACCATTGGAATATTTGCAGCATTTGTTTCAGATAGGATGCGTCGCTGTCGTTTATGCCTGCCTTGAATTCATTATATACCAGATAACCGGTTTTCCTTCCGTCCTGCTCGATGACCTTGTAAAGGAAGAGGGGATTGTTCTCCATGTGGACGGCAGCCGGAAGTGTAAGTTCTGTCGCTTCATCGTCCCAAACCAATTCACCGGTCTCCTTGTCGGCCGAAAGGGTGGAAACCATGAGTACCGTTCCATTCCCGTTTTCCAGAAGGCCGGTATTTTTACTGCTGACATTGTTTCCGTTGACTTCTGTGATAAAGTCGCCCCGTTGCAGTCCGATTGCGGCAGCCGGGGATTGGGGTAACACTTGCAACACGCGTGCCACTTGTCTGGAACTTCCCGTCGGGTCGTCGGTCAATACGAAATCGAAACCGTAAGTTACGGTTTGAATGGCGTTGCGGAACTTTACCTCCGCGCCAGCATCCGTCTCCGTGGGTACTTCTATATAAGAATATTTGTCCTGCGAAGCCAGAAGCTTCGGGAAAAACTCTTCGGCGGGAGAGAAGTAATCTTCCGTTTCCAGTTGGGGGATTTCCCGATAGTAAAGGTATATCTCCCGCATCTGCGCTTCAATCCAATTATCCACTTCCGTCTTGGCCAGAAACTCATACGTACGGTCTTCGCCGCACGAAAGAAATGCGAAAGCCATGACAGCCCATACGGGGATAAAATAAAAACTTCTTTTCATATTATGGGTCGATTTGGTTGCAAAAATAGGAGATTCCCGGCATATAACCATTAGGAAAGCCGTTTTATTTCTGTTTTGCTTCCGTTTGCAGTGGTCAGAAACGCCAGTACAACTGGATTTCTCCGGTGTTGTAATGTTGGTCTCCGGCATATGTCTTGTCTTCCACGAAACCGTAAAGGGCCTGTATCTTCAGGTTTTTATAGAAATAGTAGTTTACGGCCACGTTGTAGATGCTTTTCCGGCTTGCATTGTCCTTCCGGTCACGATATACATCCCATTTGCCATATATTTTGCATCTTGAGGTGACGGGGGCTCCCACTGTGGCATACCAGCCGTCCGCCTTGTCCTTTCCGCTGACGCTCGTTGTCCCGTCGTCAGCCACACGGTAATCCGAAATCTTGTGTCCCTGGCTGGTTACGTATTCTCCGCGCACGGTCCAGCGCGATTCGTATTTCACGCCGAAAGCCATACGGTTACGGTCTACGGTGATTTTCTTGCCGTTGACATCCTTGCTGTATTCCCCGGCCCATCCGAAAGCACCGATGCACAAGTCCTTTACGGGCGAGAGCCAAAGTCCGCTGATGAGGTCTTTGTTGTCATTACGGTCAGCGTGGTTTACCCCTTGCCCATTGTACACTCCTAATTGGTAATGCAGCCAGTTGTGACCGTCGTCGGGAGATTTGAACAAATCGCCTTGCACTTGAAGCCCCAAGTCGCGTCCGTTGCAGGAATGTTCCCCTACGCGGTCGTTCATGCCTGCCAGCATCGTCGTAGCCTGGGAGTATGCCCCGAAACCTATATCCCAAGGATTCATGGGATTCTCGAAGGTGAAGCCGCGCTTGAACTGGCCGAACTTTACTTTGACGAAAGAGTATTTTTCCCATTCCGCCCAAGCGTCCAATACGCGAGGCCCTTTCTCCGCACTGCTTCCGGATACGCCGTTCATTTCCATTTGAAGCCCGTATCTGAAATCCCATACTTTGCCGTTGACGTATGCCCGGATGAGGCGGATGTCGAAGGTGGAATGCGATTCGTTTTTATTGTCCAAATCCTGGTCGTTGAATGCAGCCTTACCGATGACGTAGCCGCCGAATGTCGTGTTTTGCTTGATATCCTGCCACCATTTGCCTTTATTTTCCTCGGCATGGCTTGCCCATGCCATCCAGGCACCGGCTATAAAAAGAAATACCTTTTTCATCGTACGTTTTATTTTCCGGCTGCAAAGTTAACTCAAAAATACTTATAATATTCCGGGACAACAGCTTTTTTCGTCCCCTTCCTGAAACCTGCCGGATTTTGTGCGCCAAACGAAAAATCAATCTCAGCCGAATGAAAAATCGTTTGGCTGAGATTGATTTTCGTTTGTGCGGAGATTTTTTCGGGAGATTCAAGTGCTTCTTTTTCAATACTATAAAGAAATACAAAGTGATTCCTGTCGGATTGTAACATAATCTTAACATGAATGACACACACCTTACATCTCGCGTCTGTAATTTTGCACCCAAAGAATTATCAACACATATTTTTAACTTATGGAAATTGTTTATTTTAGTTTTATCGTGTTCCTGTTCATGCTGGCCGTTTTCGACTTGGTGGTCGGTGTGAGTAATGATGCCGTGAACTTTCTGAACTCGGCTATCGGAGCTAAGGTCGCACGCTTTCGCACCATCTTGATTATCGCGTCGATCGGGGTGTTTGTGGGAGCTACGATGAGTAACGGTATGATGGACATTGCGCGGCATGGGATTTTCCAACCACAGATGTTCAGTTTCAACGACTTGCTTTGTATTTTCCTGGCAGTCATGGTGACGGATGTGGTATTGCTGGATGTCTTCAACACGTTGGGGATGCCTACGTCTACCACCGTCTCTATGGTTTTTGAATTGTTGGGCGGTACGTTCATCCTTTCGTTGTTGAAAATAGCCACGGACGAGACCGGGCTTTTGGGCTTTGCCGATCTGTTGAATACGGACAAGGCCCTTTCTGTGATTTTGGGTATATTCCTTTCCGTGGCAGTGGCTTTTATCTTTGGAACGGTGGTACAATGGTTGTCCCGTTTGATATTTACGTTTAACTATACTTCCAAGTTGAAATGGAAAATAGGGCTTTTCGGGGGGATTGCCACCACGTGTATCCTTTATTTTGCTTTGCTGAAAGGATTGAAGGACAGTTCGTTCATGACTCCGGAATATAACGCATGGATAAAAGAAAATACGATGTATCTGGTGGGCGGGTGTTTCGTGGTAAGCACCGTCTTGATGCAGGTGTTCCATTGGTGCAAAATCAATGTGTTCAAGATTGTTATTTTTATGGGTACTTTTGCCTTGGCTTTGGCTTTTGCCGGAAACGACCTGGTGAATTTCGTCGGTGTGCCGTTGGCTGCTTATTCGGCTTATCAGGATTTTGCCGCAAACGGTGCCGGGCAGGCCGATACTTTTATGATGAATTCGCTGAATGAAAGTGCCAAAACACCGTTTATTTTCCTGTTGCTTTCCGGTGTGGTGATGGTCTATGCCTTGGCCACGTCGAAAAAAGCACAGAATGTGGTGAAGACTTCCGTGGATTTATCGCGTCAGGACGAAGGCGAAGAGATGTTCGGTTCTTCACGCGTGGCGCGCAGCATCGTGAGAGGGGCGAACAACGTGAACGAGTTCTTTTCCAAATATACCCCAAAACCTTTGGTGAGATGGATTGACGCCCGTTTTAACAAAGATGAGGCTATTTTGGCTCAGGGAGCGGCATTCGACTTGGTGCGTGCTTCTATCAACCTCGTGCTTTCCGGTCTGCTGATAGCGTTGGGGACATCGTTGAAATTACCTCTTTCTACCACCTATGTGACTTTCATCGTGGCCATGGGGGCTTCTTTGGCCGACCGCGCATGGTCGCGCGAAAGCGCGGTGTTCCGCATCACGGGCGTGCTGAACGTCATCGGCGGATGGTTCCTTACGGCCGGTATTGCTTTCTCAGCCTGTGCGTTGGTCACGATTGCCATGTATTACGGTGGTGCGGTGGTGATGGCCTTGTTTGTCTTTGTGGCCGTGTTCATCCTGATTAAGAGCAACTTCTCAACTAAACGGAAGGATGAGACCGATTACGAGGAACAACTCTTTAAAGGTATTATGAATGCAAAAGACAAGGCGGAATGTTGGGGCTTGTTGAAAAAGCATGTTTGTGCCACCCAACAGGAGATGCTGGATTTCGTTTGGAAAACGTATGAGGATGTGGTCAACGGGTTCGTAGACGAAGACTTGAAGACGTTGCGCCGTGCCGTGAAACGTATAGACGCAGAGAAATCGCGCCGTAAAAAACTACGCCAAAGGGAATTGGTGGGCATGCGCCGTATCGACAAGCGGATTTCCTTGGAAAAGAACACATGGTTCCATTTGGCTTCCAACAGCGGAGAGCAAATGCTTTATTGCCTGAAACGTATGTCCGAGCCTTGCAAGGAGCATGTGGACAACAATTTCAATCCGCTTTCGAGAGAGTGCATAGAGGAGATTCTGCCGGTCAAGAAAAAGATAGTGGATTACCTGATGCGGAGCGAACGTATCGTGGAAGACCGGGACTATGAGCATATCGACGCGTTGCTGGCCGAAGAAGAGGCTTACAAGCAGCAGCTTTCCGAGATGCGCCGGGCGCAGGAAGACCGCATACAGATGGATTTGTCGCAAGGCTTGAAAGTATCTTTGGTTTATCTGAACCTGTTGCAGGAGACGCAAGAGTTGCTCAGTGACTTGAGGCATTATTTGCGTGCATTCAAGCGTTTCCAGCAATAACCTGCCTTGAAAAGTTTTCTAACCGGATTTTTATTTATAAAATTCCGGTTAGAAGCTTTTATTATTTATCATATTTATTCTATATTTGTCGTATCGCATTTTAATGAATCGCGTATGGAACCCAAAAAGTCGATAGACGTCATTCCGCGTGACGTAAGTTGGATGTATTTTAACTACAGAATCCTTCAAGAAGCCCAGAACACATCGGTTCCCTTATTGGAACGCTTGGGTTTTATGGGGATATATAGCAATAATCTGGATGAGTTTTTCCGTGTCCGGATGGCTACGCTGACGCGTATTGCCGAGAGCGACGTGAAGCAAATGAAGTCCCAGATAGAAGAAGCCCGTCATACCATCAAGGTCATCAACAAGTTGAATAACCGGTATAATAAAGAGTTTGGACACGTTGTCGGGCAGTTGACAAAAGAGTTGGAAAAAGAGAAAATTCGTCTTGTCAATGAAAAACAGTTGAACGAGGCGCAGCAGTCTTTTATCCGCCAGTATTTCCGGAACAGTCTGGCCGGATTTACCAATCCGATATGGCTGTCGCAGGCAGAGCGGTTGGCTAATGAATCCGACGATACGATTTATTTGGCCGTGAAACTGACCCGTTGGTATGACGAAGCTAAAAAGCCTAAGAAAGAATATGCGCTTATCAGGGTTCCGGTGGAGAAGTTCGGTCGTTTTCTCGAACTTCCGGTGGAAGACGATACGCATTATATCATGTATATTGACGATGTGATAAGGTATTGCCTGCCTATGATATTTGTCAGCGTGGACTATGATCATTTCGAAGCTTATTCTTTCAAGTTCACGAAGGATGCGGAGATGGAATTGGATAATGAGTCGGATGCCGGGACATTGCAGCGGGTGCAGCGTGCGGTGAAAAGCCGTAAGAACGGTCAGCCCCTGAGGATTGTTTTCGATGCTTCCATGCCGAAGGATTTATACCGCAAGATCATGCTGAACCTGTCGCTCGACAAATTCGATACGACCTTGTCCGGCGGATGTTACCAGAACCATAAAGACCTGATGAAGTTTCCGGATTGCGGCCGTGGCGATTTGAAATATCCGGCATGGAAACCGTTGCTTTTACCGGAGTTTGCCGGTGCGCGAAGCATGTTGGACTTGATTCGTGAAGAAGACCGTTTCCTGCATGTGCCTTATCATTCTTTCGACCATTATATTCAGTTGCTGTGCGAGGCCGCAATTTCCCCACGTGTCAAATCTATCAAGACTACTCTTTACCGTTTGGCTAAAGACAGCAAGGTAGTGGAAGCTCTGATTGCTGCGGCTAAAAACGGGAAGAAAGTGACGGTGGTAATCGAGCTGTTGGCGCGTTTCGACGAATCCAGCAATATAAAATGGAGCAAGCGTATGAAAGATGCGGGCATCAACGTCATTTTCGGTGTGGAGGGGCTGAAAGTACATTCCAAACTGCTATGGGTGGAGATGAGTGGCGGACGCGACATTGCCTGCATCGGAACCGGGAACTTTCACGAAGGAAACGCCCGAATCTATACGGATTGCATGTTGATGACGGCCGCCCCTGCTATTGTAAAAGATGTGGCGAATGTGTTCCGTTTCATAGAAAAACCTTTCCTTCCTGTGAAGTTCAAAGAATTGTTGGTTTCGCCGAATATCATGAAAAAGAATATTCTGGCTATGATACAGACGGAAATCAAAAATAAAAAGCAAGGAAAGGAAGCTTATATAAAGGTTAAAATCAACCATATCACGGATGAAGATGTCGTGAGGAAACTTTATGATGCGTCTGCAGCCGGAGTGGAGGTCGATTTGCTCGTGAGAGGGAATTGTGCGTTAGTGACAGGAATACAAGGGAAAAGCGACCATATCCGTATTCACGGAATCATAGACCGTTATCTGGAACATAGCCGGATTCTCATTTTCTGCAACGGAGGGGACGAACGGTATTTTATAGGGAGTGCCGACTGGATGCCCCGTAATCTGGACCATCGGATAGAAGTGATGGCTCCGGTTTACAATCCGGCCGTTCGTGCCGAATTGAAGCGGATTGTGGAATGGGGCATGATGGACAACCGGAAAGGGCGTATCGTAGACGGGACGGGGCATAATATGTTTTACGAGGGAACAGAGGGTGCGGAAGCATTCCGCTCACAGGAACGCTTATATGATTATTACGCTAAGCAAGTGGCGGAAAAGCAAAATGATAAAAGTAACGAATGACTATGATGGAAGGAATGAATTTTGCGGCTATCGACATCGGTACGAATGCCGCCCGGTTATTGATTAAGAACATCGATCATAATCCATTGGGAGAAACAAAGTTCAGGAAAGTGTTGTTCATCCGTTATCCCTTGCGTCTGGGAATGGATGTGTTCTCGAAGGGTAAGATCGGGAAAGAGCGTGCCGAGATGATGATGCGCATGATCAAGGGGTTCAAGCAGATGATGCGTATGTACGATGTGGTCGATTATCGGGCGTGCGCTACGAGCGCTATGCGCGATGCTAAGAACGGCAAGGACTTGATCAAGAAGATAGAAAAGAAGACGGGGATACGCATTGATTTAATCGAAGGAAAAGAAGAAGCCGGCATCCTGTATGGAAACCATATAGAGAAACTTCCCAATAAGGAAGGAACCTTTATGTATGTAGATGTGGGGGGAGGAAGTACGGAAATCACTTTGATACACCAAGGCCGGTTGGTGGGTTCCATGAGCTATAACATCGGTACGATCCGGTTGTTGAACCGTGCGGTAAAAGATGGGATTGTAGACGGGCTTAAAGCGGATATGGCAGGTATGTATGCCAATTACGGACCTATTAATATTATAGGTAGCGGGGGCAACATCAATAAATTGTTCCGTCTGGCGGAAGAAAAGAGCAAGAAAGAACTTAAATTGCCGATTACGTCCTTACGTAGTTTGCATAACGACCTGCAACCGCTGTCGGTAGAAGAGCGTATGGATCGTTTCGGGCTGAAACCGGACCGGGCTGATGTGATCGTTCCGGCGGCAGAAATATTCCTGATTATTGCCGACTGTATTCATTCGGACTACGTGTATGTACCTACCATAGGTTTGGCGGACGGCATCATCGGAGAACTTTATGCTAAGGCTATGCAAGATGAGAAAGAGCGTTTGAGTCGGAGCCGTTTTTATCTGAATGCCGAGGCACAGGGACTCCTCAATGCAGAAACGGTGGAGTCCGATGAATGAAGTATTCTTGTGGGGCTTGTGAATTTCTGTGAAAGAAAAAAAGTCTATGATGAAAGAATCATAAAAAAGTTTTGTACTTTTGCCCTACAAATGAAGATTTTATGAGATTACTGCATATTTTGGGGCTTTTGACGCTGTCTGCACAAATTTATGCTGTCCCCGCCCGTTTTCATGTATTCCGTGCTCAAATGAGTGACGGTACGTTTCAGAATATCCGTTTTTGCGGTGACGAATATCGAAGTTATTATGTGAATGAGGAGGGCTTTTTGGTAGAAAAGGAGGAAACCGGGCGTTTTCGTGTAACTTCATTGCGGCTACGGGATAGAGAGAAAACAGCGAGCGTACGCGCTATGCGGGCAAGCTCCCAGGATAGGGTGGCGATAAAGCCATTGGGAAGTCCTCGGATACCGGTTATACTGGTAAACTTCAGCGATGAAAAGCTCACAGTAGCGGAAACGGCAAAGGGAATAGCCGATTATTATGATAAGTATTGCAACGGGACGAGAGACGGCATCTTGTACACGGGGGCTGGCAGCAGAGGGGCTGTACGCGATTACTTTGCTCAACAAAGCGACAGTCTGTTTCTTCCGGAGTTTGAAGTGATCGGCTCGGTGACATTGGACAAGCCGATGGCTTATTATGGAGAAAATTCGCCATCGGGTGCCAAAGATATCCGTTTTTCAGAATTTTGCAGCGAGGCTTTGGAACAGGCCACGACTTTGGTTTCTGATTTTAAAACGCGGTTCGATAATGATGGAAACGGCACTGTGGATTTGGCCTTTTTCATATATGCCGGTTTACCGGAATCGGATCCCGGAGTGACGGAAGATGCCATTTGGCCGAAAGAGATGATCCGTCCGATGACAATTAATGGGGTTACGGTGTCCGTGACAGCGTGTTGCAGTGAACTTTCAAAAGGCAGTTCGGGCAATCAGCCTTCGGGTATCGGTACAATGTGCCATGAAGTGTCTCATGCTTTAGGCTTGCCGGACGAATATGATACGAACTATACCGCATTGGGCATGTCATATTGGTCGTTGATGGATTCCGGTAATTATTGCGACAATGGAAAGACACCTTGTGGGTTGACTGCGTACGAACGCGACTTGTTGGGTTGGCGTCCGCTGACGGTGTTGGAACGTAGTACTACAGTCAGATTACGTCCGTTGGAAGCGGGTGGGGTAGGCTATAAAGTCGTCAATGAGGCAAATCCGGATGAATATTACGTATTGGAGAACCGTCAGCACGTGGGTTGGGACAATGGATTGGTGAAGTTGGGACATGGAATGTTGGTGGTGCATGTCGACTATGATGAGACGGCATGGAAGAACAATATGCTGAATACGAATGCCACACATCAACGTATGAGTTTCATTCCGGCCAATAACCGCTATGTAGGTCCGTACAATGCAGAAAGTTCGGCTGATTTGCTGAACGCATTGGGAGGACAACCTTATCCCGGAACGGAGGGAAATACAGCCCTGACAAATGAGACTACACCGGCATCACTTGTTTTCACAGGAACGTGGATGAACAAACCTATTACCCAAATCCGGGAGTTGGAGAACGGGGATATCATATTGAAGTACATGCCTAAGGGGCGGTTGGAGACTCCGGTCGTGGAAACGGCTGTGGAGGTGGCTTCAAATAGCTTTAAATTCAGTTGGAGTCCTTCGGAGAACGCTACGTTTTATACGGTGAAAGTGTACGGAATTTCCGGTGATGGGCAGTGGATCGAGCATCCGGTATTCGTTGCCGATTCTCTTAGTGAAACCTGTTGCACAGTCCGGTTGGACGATACCGGCTATCAGTCGTATGCCTATGGCGTTTCGGCATTGGACGATGAATACGAAGATTCGGAGTTTTCCGGTTACGGGTATGTCCGGTTGCCTGCGGATGCCGTACGGCAGGTGAATGCGGAAGATGGAGCCAGTGTAGAGGTCTATTCTCTGCACGGCGTGCTGCTTGCCCGTTCACGGGAGGAAATGCTTAACCTTAATCCGGGCATATACATCCTGCGTACGGAGGATAAGGCCGTCAAGATAGTTGTTAAATGAAAACCGATAAAATAAAGCAAAATGAAAAAATTGAGTTTGAAATGGATTGTAGTTTGTTGCGGTCTGTTGTTTACCACGACTGCATCTGCGCAGTTGGGTAACTTGTTGAAGAATGTGTTGGGGGGTAATAAGGGGACGGAAACCCAACCAACCGAAACAGAAGAGAAGGGTAATGTCTTGGGATCTATATTCCAGAATCTGATTGGGACAGCCAAAGTGGAAAATTCGAGTTTGAAAGGAGACTGGACGTATGAAAGCCCGGCTGTGGTGTTCGAATCCTCCAACCTCTTGAAGAAAGCCGGGGGAAGTCTGATGACGAATACTGCGGAGAAAACGTTGCAGAAGTATCTCGCTAAAATCGGTTTCGAGGAAGGCAAAGTTGATATTTCGTTCGACGGAGATAGTACATATACCATGACGATCGGGTCACGGAATTCAACGGGAACTTATACTGTCCAGGACAATGAGATAACCTTGAAGCGCAAAGGACTGCTGAGCCGTCCGGTCACAGCAAACCTTGCGTTGAAGGGCAACGAGATGCAAATCACTTTCAAGGCGGATAAATTGCTCGACTTCTTGACGAATATAACGACAATGACCGGTAATAGTACACTGAACATGATCGGTAATATTGCCAGCGGATACGATGGCATGCAATTAGGATTCCAATTCAAGAAGAAGTAATCCGGTTTGTTACAGAAAAACAGGAAGAGACTTTAAATAAGGCTTTTCCTGTTTTTTGTAGATTCTATCGTTGGAGGTTGAATGTCAAGTTGCGTGGTATTTTGACCAGTTTCTTGTTTACGACCTTTTTGATAACCGTCCCCCCTTGCTGTTCCAACAAGTATGTGGAATCGTTTTCTACCGTCAGTTTGACTTCTTGTGTTTCCGAACCCAAATCATTGGACAGCCTGAATGTGGCGGTTTTCTCATTTTCAATCTTGGAAGAAGTAATCATCCATATACCGTACACGTTTCCGTTCATATATCCGTTCATGGGACCGAACATTTCCATTCCCGGTACGTTGATGCTTTCTTCATACAAGTCCAAATGAAGATAAATTTTGTTTTCACGGTCGTAAAGCGTACATTTAAATGGTGAACGGGCTGTAGTGAGACCCGTACATAAACCAACGAGACAAGTAACGATATATTTTTTCATCATACGTGTAACTTTTATTTAAAGGTAAATCATGTTCGTCAGTATGCCAAACGGTTTAATGTTTTTTTTGAATATACTCTTTCTATCCCTTGTGTTTGCAAACAACTCTCTATGATTATAAAATATTTTTAATGAAATGTGTTTAATAACAGGCCATTTCCTTTTGGGATTACTGTAAATTTCGTACCTTTGCCTTTGTTTTATAAAAGGTTAGAAATGAGTAGAGAAGTGTATGTTCCTAATTTTATTTTTGAGTCGAGTTGGGAGGTTTGTAATAAGGTAGGCGGTATTTATACGGTATTATCCACTCGGGCAAAGACATTACAAGATAAATTGAAAGATCACATCATGTTTATCGGTCCGGATGTGTGGAAAGAGAAAGAGAACCCGCTTTTCGAAGAAGATGCAAGCTTGTTGAAATCTTGGAGAGATACGGCTGAAAATGAAAATTTGCACGTACGAATAGGCCGGTGGAATGTTCCGGGGCACCCCATTGCGGTTTTGGTGGATTTCCAACCTTACTTTGCTATAAAAAACGATATATATACCCGCTTATGGGAAGACTACGGAGTAGATTCGCTTCACGCTTATGGCGACTACGATGAAGCGTCTATGTTTTCTTATGCAGCCGGACTGGTCGTCGAAAGCTATTATAATCATATTTTAAAGGGGCAATGTGAACATGTCGTTTATCAGGCTCACGAGTGGATGACAGGCTTGGGGGCTTTGTATATTCAGAAGCATGTTCCGGAGGTTGCCACTATATTTACGACACATGCTACGACCATCGGACGTTCCATTGCCGGGAACCATAAACCGCTTTATGAATATTTGTTCGCATACAATGGAAATCAGATGGCACAGGAACTGAATGTACAGTCCAAGCATTCCATTGAGCGCGAAACAGCTCATCATGTGGACTGTTTTACCACTGTGAGCGAGGTGACGAACCGGGAGTGTGCGGAATTATTGGACAAACCGGCCGATGTGGTCCTGATGAATGGTTTTGAAAAGGATTTCGTTCCGTCGAAAGCTCAGTTTGCCCGTAAGCGCCGAGAGGCTCGTCGTAAGTTGCGTGAAGTGGCGGGTGCATTGTTGGGTACGGAATTCGATGACGATGTGATGATTATTTCGACCAGCGGGCGGTATGAGTTTCGCAATAAGGGTATTGACTTGTATATGGAAGCCATGAACCGTTCTTTGCGGAATAAGGATTTAACGCGTAAAGTGCTGGCTTTTGTACAGGTTCCCGGATGGGTTTGTTGTCCCCGTGAGGATTTAAAGGAAAGGCTTGCTTCAGGAAAGGCCTGTGACACGCCGTTGGAATGGCCCTTATTGACCCATTGGCTGCATGAGATGTCCCATGACCAGGTCATTGATTACATGAAACGATACAACATGTGGAATCTGCCGGACGATAAGGTAAAGGTGATATTCGTTCCTTGTTACTTAGATGGAGCAGACGGTATTTTTAATATGCATTACTATGATTTGTTGATTGGAATGGATCTCACTGTCTATGCTTCTTATTATGAGCCGTGGGGGTACACGCCATTGGAAAGTGTGGCTTTCCACGTACCGTGCATTACAACCAATCTGTCCGGTTTCGGATTATGGGTAAATCAGTTGTTGGGAAAAGATGGAGAACTGACCGATGGCGTACAAGTCGTACGGCGGACGGATTATAATTCTTCCGAAGTGGCAGACGCTATTAAAGATGCCGTGACGGCTTATGCTGCTTTCACACCGCAAGAAGCGGAAAAGATACGCCATAAAGCTGCCGACATATCGGAACATGCTTTGTGGAAGCATTTTATCCGATACTATTATCAAGCTTACGATATCGCTTTGCATAAAGCGAAGCAACGTAGGGGAGAATAAACATGAATATTGCAAATATATTTTATAAATTTAATTTGAGAGTCTATGAAAATTAAAGCAAGTTGTTCTAATGGAGCAAATTGGAAACAAGTGGATGTAAAGTCAAGGATTCCCAAAGAGCTGGATAAACTCGAAGAGTTAGCTCGTAATATGTGGTGGGCGTGGAACCATGATGCTCGCGTGCTGTTCCGCAGTTTGGATGAAGACTTGTTTGACGAAGTGGGACAAAATCCGGTGTTGCTGCTGGAACGTCTCAGCTATGAGAAGATGGAGGAATTGTCGAAAGACAGTTCGGTCGTACGTAAAATGAACGACGTATATGCCGCATTCCGTGAATACATGGACGTAGAGCCGGACAAGACACGTCCGTCTGTAGCTTATTTCTGTATGGAGTACGGTCTGAATCACGTGTTGAAAATATATTCCGGTGGTTTGGGAGTATTAGCCGGCGATTATCTGAAAGAGGCTTCCGATAGCAACGTAGATATGTGTGCAGTCGGTTTCCTTTATCGTTATGGTTATTTTACGCAGACTTTGTCCATGGATGGACAGCAGATTGCAAATTACGAAGCACAGAATTTCGGTAGCCTGCCGATTGAACGTCAACTGGATGCCGATGGCAACCCGATGATTGTAGAAGTACCTTATTTGAATTATAAGGTATATGCTTCCGTATGGAGAGTGAATGTAGGACGTATTAAATTGTATCTTTTGGATACCGATAACAATATGAATTCTGAATTCGACCGGCCTATAACCCATGCCCTCTACGGCGGCGATTGGGAGAACCGTCTGAAACAGGAGATACTATTGGGTATCGGTGGCGTACTTACGTTGAAGAAACTGGGTATTCATAAGGACATATACCACTGCAACGAAGGCCATGCCGCTTTGTGTAACATCCAACGCTTATTGGATTATGTACAGGAAGGACTTTCTTTCAATCAGGCATTGGAATTGGTTCGTGCCTCTTCTCTTTATACGGTGCATACTCCGGTTCCAGCCGGTCACGACTATTTCGACGAGGGATTGTTCAGCAAGTATATGAGCGGTTATGCGTCGGTTTTGGGCATTTCGTGGGATGAGTTGATTGGTATGGGACGTCAGAATCCCGATGACCATTCGGAACGTTTCTGTATGTCGACTTTTGCATGTAACACATGCCAAGAAGTGAACGGCGTAAGTTGGCTTCACGGAAAAGTGTCTCAACAGATGTTTGCTAATATATGGAAAGGCTATTTCCCGGAAGAAAGCCATGTAGGTTACGTAACTAATGGTGTGCACTTCCCCACGTGGGCTTCGACATCATGGCAAAGACTTTACCGGAAGCATTTCGACAAAGACTTCATGAAGGATCAAAGTAACGAAAGCATTTGGGAAGCTATTTTTGACGTCTCGGATGAGGAGATTTGGAAAACCCGTATGGAGTTGAAGACGAAACTGATCCACTATATCCGTGAAAAGTTCCGTGATAGCTGGTTGAAGAATCAGGGAGATCCCTCACGTGTGATTTCTTTGATGGACAAAATCAATCCCAATGCCTTGCTGATAGGTTTCGGACGTCGTTTTGCCACATACAAGAGAGCGCATTTGCTTTTCACCGACCTCGACCGTCTGGCCAAGATTGTGAATAATCCGCACTATCCTGTTCAGTTCCTCTATACCGGTAAGGCTCATCCTGCCGATGGAGCGGGACAGGGATTGATTAAAAAGATTTATGAAATCTCGCAGCGGCCTGAATTCTTGGGTAAAATCATATTCCTGGAGAACTATGACATGCAGTTGGCGCGTCGTTTAGTAAGTGGTGTCGATATCTGGATGAACACTCCGACGCGTCCGTTGGAGGCCAGCGGAACATCGGGCGAAAAAGCTTTGATGAACGGTGTGCTGAACTTGTCTGTGCTCGACGGATGGTGGCTCGAAGGCTATCGTGAGGGTGCCGGATGGGCTTTGACAGAGAAACGTACGTATGACAATCAAGCCTATCAGGATCAGTTGGATGCGGCAACTATCTATAGCTTGTTGGAAAACGAGATTCTGCCATTGTACTATGCGCGCAACAGCAAGGGATATTCTGCCGGATGGGTTAAGACCATCAAGAACTCAATAGCCCACATTGCTCCCCATTATACGATGAAGCGGCAGTTGGACGACTATTATTCGAAGTTCTACAATAAAGAAGCTGCCCGCTTTAAAGTTTTGGCAGCCGACAACTATGCCAAGGCAAAGGAAATTGCGGCATGGAAAGAAACCGTAGCCTCTAAGTGGGATCAGATAGAAGTCGTATCGGCTGACAAGTGTGACGAATTAATAAACGGAACGATTGAAAGCGGGAAGGATTATACGATTCGTATCGTGATAGACGAAAAAGGGCTGGATGATGCTATTGGAGTAGAACTGGTTACTTTGCACACGGATGCAGATGGTAAAGATCATATCTATTCGGTAGAACCGTTGGAGGTAGTGAAGAGAGAGGGTGACTTGTTTACTTTCGAGGTGGTTCATTCCATCAATAATGCCGGAAGTTTCAAGGTTGCATACCGTATGTTCCCGAAAAATAAGGACCTGCCTCACCGTCAGGACTTCTGCTATGTGAAATGGTTTAATTGATAGATATTTGTAAGAATTGAGAATCTTTATAAAGAAGAACTCCGAATGCGATGTTGCATTCGGAGTTCTTCTTTATAAAGATGTATGTGAATTTAATCATTCCAAATACTGTTTGACTGTGTTCTCAAGTTCTTCACCTCTGAGTTGTTGACCTATGATAGTACCGTTACTGTCTATCAAAATCGTGTAGGGGATAGACGTTACGCCATACTTCTGTGTCATGATGTTGTCCCAGGAACGGAGTTCCGAAGCTTGGGGCCAAGTCATGTTCATTGTCTTTACTGCATTTTTCCATGCGGTTTCATCCTCATCGAATGAGATACCCACGATTTCGAGTCCCTTCTTGTGGTATTTCTCATACAGCGACACTACGTTCGGCATTTCTGCACGACAGGGGCCGCACCAACTGGCCCAACAATCTACCAAGGTCAGCTTATTGTCCCGGATGATGTCGGAGAGTTTGAGTTCGCCTCCGTCCATGGACGGTATGGTGATGTCTATAAAGGATTGTCCGTTTGAGGTCATATTACTTCTTTCGGCATCCTCTTTAATGTATTTCAGCGCGTTACTGTTTTTATAGTGTGATGATACTTTCTGTGAAAGTTCGAGCACCTCTTGCGGGGTAAACATATTATAACAGGAAAGAAAGAGGAAATATCCGACCGGTTTATCTATGTATTTCTTCACACTTTCAGTCACGAACCGGTTGGATTGCTGTTCCAAAGCCACGAGTTCTTGTTCCGTTTTCTCATCCGGACTGTATTCAGCCGTATCGGACGGAGCCTGTCGTGCATAAATATTGCTCATCCGCTCGTGAAGGGCATAAATGGAATCTGTAATTTCTTGGTAGATGTCGTTGTTTTCTGTTCCCGACACTCTTCCTTCCGGACCGATATTCAACTGAATGTTTCCCTTTTCCATAAAGAAAATATTGCTGTAGACTTCATTGCTTTCTTGGTCATAAAAGAAGAAACTGGCAATGATGGTAGAATCGCATTTTTCCTGGAGGGTAAATTTTCCCTGATGCAATATAATCGTATCGGTTGGGGTGAAGTTACCGTCGGACATTCGTGCCAGATACAGCGTATCGCCGTCCTTGGCATTTTCCACTGTTCCCTCTATTTTACAGTTCTGTGACGAGCAAGAGGCGAAAAGACCTATGAGGCCTGATATAAACAGATTTTTTGTTTTCATAAGTTTGTGAGTGTTAGAAAAAGGCCGCACGGAATTCCTGATTTTGAAATCTGTGGCGGCCTTCTTGTGAAATATTGTATTTATTAATAAAAATACGGATTAAATCAGATATTGCGAACTGATGGATTCGTTGTTCTCCACCCGTCTGATGGTTTCAGCCAGAATGTCGGCAATGCTGATTTGCTTGACTTTGGCACATCGGCTGGAATAAGGGATACTGTCGGTGAAGACCAGTTCCTCAAGGGCAGAGTCTTGTACACGTTCCGAAGCCGGTCCCGACATGATACAATGGGTGGCCACGGCACGCACGGAGGCAGCTCCCTTTTCTTTCATCAGATTAGCTGCCTTGGTAATGGTTCCGGCAGTGTCTACCATGTCGTCTACCAAAATGACGTCTGCTCCCTTTATTTCGCCGATGATTTGAATGTCGGCCACTTCATTGGGCTTGCTTCTTGTTTTGTTGCACAGCACCAACGGGCATTCAAGGTATTTGGAATAGGTGCTTGCACGTTTCGAACCGCCTACATCAGGAGCCGCAATTACGATATTCTTGAGGTTTAAGGATTTGATGTAAGGCAACAATACGCTGGAAGCATACAGATGGTCTACCGGCACATCGAAGAATCCCTGTTCCTGATCGGCATGCAAGTCCATCGTAATCAACCGGTTTATCCCGGCCACACTCAGCATATCCGCCACGAGCTTCGCACCGATGGACACACGGGGTTTGTCCTTACGGTCCTGCCGTGCCCAACCGAAGTAGGGGATGACGGCAATGATACTTTTAGCCGAAGCGCGTTTGGCCGCATCGATCATCAGCAGGAGTTCCATTAAATTGTCTGAGTTTGGAAACGTGGACTGTACCAGGAATACGTCGCGTCCACGGATAGACTCTTCGTATGACACGGAAAACTCTCCGTCGGCAAAGTGGGTAATCACCAATTTACCGAGCGGGCATCCTAAACTGGAACAGATCTTTTCCGCCAGATACTTGGATTTGGTTCCCGAAAAAACCATAAATGAATTATTTGCACTCATCTCTCTATAACGTATTAATTAAGTAGCTTGTCTTGTCAGTCGGCTGCCTTGCGCAGCTTGCGGAAATGGTTGATTAATTCTTTGTAATCCAGTGTAGAATGGATATTGAAACGATTCCACAAATCACCCAATACCACAACTCCCCCGAATCCGAGCTCTTTTGCTACGGCCATGTTTTCCGTAGTGATTCCCCCTAATGCCATCACTCTCTTATCTATGATACCGTGTGCGGAAGCCTGTTTCAGCACTTCCATGTCGAAAGCCGATGTGTAATTGGATTTGGATATACTGTCGAAAATGGGGCTGAGAAACACATAATTGAAGTTTTTCTTTTCCGCTTTCAACTCGTCTATATGATGGAAAGATTTACTGATATGTCCTTTGTAGCCCACCGGAGGTTCCGGATTCCTTCCGTTCAGGTGTATACCTCGTAAGTTGAATTCTTCTTTCAGATAAAAATGGTCGTGTACGACAATTTGATTATGATGACTTTCCGGCAATAATGTGAGCAGGCGTTCCGAATAAACCGGCTCCGTGTCCGGTTTCCGTAAATGAAGGAGGTCCAAACCTTCTTCAAACAGGGCTGTGAGTATTTTATCTTCCTCCACAAAAAAGTCCGGAGGCGTCAATAATATCAATTTCATTGGTACAATGTCGCTATTTGTATTGCAAAGTTAACAAAAAAACAATAGCCATACGTATGCCCGGCCTTTATTTCTTTTATTTTTCATTTAAAAACCATTCGTTTTACAAAAGTGAATCCATAAGTCCGAAAAAAGGCCGTTTGCCAATGTTTTCACTTGACAAACGGCCCGTTTTTTATTCTTTCCCTTTCAGATTTTGTTATTCTTCATGCAAACGTGCTTCCTCTTCCGGATCGAACTCACAGTTCTTCAGGTTTTGGCTGATACGCATGGCGCAGAAATTGGGACCGCACATCGTGCAGTATTTCCCGTTGAAATGGTTTCCGGCCTTGTAGTATTCCAAAGCCCGGTCAGGGTCGAGTCCCAAGTTGAACTGGTCTTTCCATCGGAATTCGTAACGGGCCTTACTCAGGGCATTGTCTCGTACCGTAGCGCCCGGATGACCTTTGGCGATATCGGCAGCGTGTGCGGCAATCTTATAGGTGACCACACCCGTACGCACGTCCTCTTTGTTAGGCAGACCGAGATGTTCTTTCGGAGTGACGTAGCACAACATAGCCGTGCCGTACCATCCGATTTGTGCCGCCCCTATGGCACTGGTGATATGGTCGTAGCCCGGAGCCACATCGGTCACCAGCGGGCCGAGCGTATAGAATGGTGCCCCGTGGCATTTTTCGATTTGCCGGTCCATATTTTCGCGGATTTTATGCATCGGCACGTGTCCCGGTCCTTCGATAAACGCCTGTACGTTTTTCGCCCATGCCCGTTGTACCAGTTCGCCCATGGTATCCAGTTCAGCAAACTGTGCTCGGTCGTTGGCATCGAATATCGCTCCGGGGCGCAATCCGTCGCCTAACGATACGGCCACATCGTATTGCGCCAGGATGTCGCAGATGTCGTCGAAGTGTTCATATAGGAAACTCTCTTTCTGGTGATAAGAGCACCATTGCGAAATGATGCTTCCGCCTCGGCTCACCATACCGCACAGTCGTTCATGGGCATAGTGCACGTTTTTCAGCCGGATGCCGCAATGTATGGTGAAGTAGTCCACGCCTTGTTCGCATTGTTCGATAAGTGTGTCGCGGAATAGTTCCCAAGTCAGGTTCTCGGCCTTTCCCTTCACTTTTTCCATCGCCTGATACATCGGTACAGTGCCGACCGGTACAGGACAGTTGCGTACGATCCATTCGCGCGTCTCATGGATATTGTCGCCCGTAGAGAGGTCCATCAACGTGTCGCCTCCCCATTTGCAGCTCCACAGGCATTTGTCCACTTCCTCTTCAATGCCGGAGGTCGTGGCCGAATTGCCGATATTCGTATTGATTTTCACCAAGAAGTTACGTCCGATAATCATCGGTTCCGCTTCCGGATGGTTGATATTGGCCGGCAATACGGCGCGTCCGGCTGCAATTTCGTCGCGTACGAATTCGGGCGTGATATAAGTGTCTATCCCCAGTTCTTCGCAGTTCATGTTTTCCCGAATGGCTACATATTCCATTTCCGGTGTGATGATGCCCTGTTTGGCATAATACATCTGGGACACCTGCCGTCCGGCCTTGGCACGATAAGGCCGTTGGATGTGCGAGAAACGCAAGTGGTCCAAACTTTTGTCCTCCTGGCGCATCCGTCCGTATTCGGATGTCAGTCCGTCAAGCTGTTCCACATCGCCCCGTTGTAAAATCCATGATTCCCGCATACGGGGCAACCCTTGTTTGAGGTCTATCTTCACGTTCGGGTCGCTATATGGGCCACTGGTATCATATACATATATCGGAGCGTTTTCCTTGACTGTCCGTTTCCCGTCTTCCACGGTGACGGTCGGGGTCAGCAATACCTTGCGCATCCCTACCTTTATTTCCGGATGCAGTTTGCCCGTCATATAAACTTTCTCCGAACTCGGATAAGTGATTTTGATTTTATCATCCATATATTTGTTGTTTTATGATTGTTGTACGTTCAATATTTTCAGGATGTTCCGGGTTTCTTCTGTGGGACTTCCGGCTCTCAGGATCGTGCCGCTCAGGGCGATGCCGTCCACTCCCGTTTCCATCAACGCTGGGATGTCTTCTTTTGTAATTCCGCCGATGGCAATCAGTGGCAGCGAAATGCCTTTCTTTTTCATGCCGTCCAAGATCCGGCGATACCCTTCCAAGCCGAGGGTCGGGGCGAGCTTTTCTTTCGTCGTGGTAAAACGGAACGGGCCGCAACCGATGTAATCCGCTCCCCGTGTGGCATGCAACATCACGTCTTCCAATGTGTTGGCCGTTCCGCCGATGATGCGGTCTTGCCCCAAAAGCCTGCGGGCTTCGTCGATGGGCATGTCGCTTTTCCCGAGATGGACACCGTCGGCATGCAAGATGTCTACCCATTCCACATGGTCGTCTAAGATGAAGGTGGCACTATACCGGCGGCACAGAGCTTCCACTTCCGCGCCCGTCCGCATCCATTCCTCGGGCGATGCGTCCTTCATTCGGAGTTGAATCCAACGGCAACCGCCTTCCAGTGCCAGGCGTGCGGCATCGGCGTAACCGTACTGTTCCGTGTAATGTGTGATAAATTGTAAGTTCTGCATATATCCCTTTCTCTTAAATAAAGGTTACGACAAAAGGGGAGAGAAGAATATGCTGTGATGTATGTCTCTTGTCAGGCACAATCCCTTCGGCAGCATTACCTGCATCAGGTTCACAGGGTATAATCTCAGCCGTCCCAATCGGGCAAGCACCCCTTTGCAGTGGCAAAGATACGCATAATAATCAATATGCAAAGGTAAAAACAAAAAATCATTCTCAGCCAAGCGATTTTTCGTTTGGCTGAGAATGATTTTTTGTTTGGCGCATATTTTCCTGCCGAACGATTTATAGCTTTACGGTCTTTGTCTTTCCCGGTATGATAGTCAGGCAGGCCGTCCCGTTGTCTTTTATTTCCACGTTCATATATCGGGCTTCTACCACGACTTTCCCGTCCAACATGATGATACCCCACCGGTTCGGGTTTTCTTCCATTGCACAATAGTAGCCTATCGGCTTTTGGATGCGGCGGTAGATGGGCGGTACGATGATACGCCCGCCCGACTTCAGTCCCCATTTCAGTCCGGACTTGAACGGCACAGCGTTTTGTAAGGTGGCCAACCGTTCTTTCTGTTTCTTTTCTTGCGTACGCTGTTTGTCCGCTTGCTTTTGAGTGGCCTGTTCCTTTGCTTCGGATGTTAGCCTTGATACTGCCGCTTTGAAGTTTTCCGTTTGTGTTTCGGGGTTCAGGCAGGCGATATACCGTTTTTCCTTACCGGCTTCTGCATGATAGTATCTTCCTTCTCCGTCAACAATCACGATGCTTCCGTCCGGCAGTTCGCCGCAAAAACGATAATAGCTTTCCTCGTCATTTTCCAATATGCAAACATAGTCCTTGTTCAAGGAGTCTTCCATGCTTTCTACATATTTAAATTCGGGAGTGATAAAAGGGTCGTAAATGAGCAGATAAAAGCCTCTTGAAAAGAAATCATGCCGGTCGATGCCCGAACGGTTCACATAGACACGCTTCGTGCGGCTGTAGAACATGCGGCCTGCTTGGAGTATTTCTATTTGGCCGAATTTCATCACAACCGGCTTGTCCATGTAGTGTCGGTTATACCTTAAATCTATGTAGAACGTCTTGTCATTCCGATCTGTTACAGCCACGATGTCGTCCGGCAAGAATTTCATACGCTTGTACCTGTCGGTTTTCATCCGTATTTTTCCCTCCTTGTCTACGATACCTGTGCGGTAGTCCTCGAACCGTACGGCAGCAAGATTGCCTTTTACGTCGAACAAAGTGGGATATTGTGCCTTTGCGGTAATGGTCTGCCCACATTTTAGTCCCCAAAGGCCGGTTTGGCGGTCTTTGAATGGTTTTAGTTTTTCCTGGGGTGTGCTATTATAGTCCGTGAGAGGCTTACTTTTGTTCAGGTAATCCCATAACAGTTCATGCGACATGACCATTTCAAGCGGCCCATTGGGGCGTGCCGTTTGATCCTTTTCTTGCTTTGCAGCCATATATTCCGGCTTGCATGTGGTGCGATAGCCTTTTCCGGCCAACCGTCCTTCAAACATGGCCTTCCAGTCCCGGTAGGCCGTAGGCAGTCCGAACAGGCGGTACAGCCCCACGTTGTCAATCAGCATGCAAGTGTCTTTACCCGCTGCCTTCCGCAGCCCGCGTCCCACTTGCTGCAAGTATTTGGCCAGCGAAAGGGTAGGGCGGGCCATCTGTACGAACTCCACGTCCGGGCAGTCGAAGCCCTCGCTGAACACATCCACATTCACCAGCACTTGCGTCTTGCCCCGCTTAAAGTCTTCGATAAACTGTTTGCGCAGACGTGCCGGAGTCTTGCTGTCAATCGCCACGGTGTTTATTCCATGCATCCGGTAGAAATCGGCAATATTCCGTGCATGGCTGATGCTGATGGCATACACGATGCCTTTCTTCTCGTCGGCATATTGCCGTACGCTTTCGTACAACTGTTCGATGCAGGGTCTGCAGTTCAGCACCTCGTTCATTTCTTTCGTTTGGAAATCACCGTCCGCTCCACGTTTCGACAAGTTGTCTATCAATCGTTGGGATTTGCTGCCCGGGCGGATGGATACGTAGTCGAAGGTTGACAGCCATCCTTGCCGGATAAAATCGGTAATGCTGTCCGAAGTAATCAGCTCGTCAAACAAGTCTGTGAATCCCCTGCGGTTCAGTCGGCAGGGGGTAGCCGTCAAGCCCAATTTTTTTGCCTCGGGATGACGCAGCCACAATTCCTTATACGTCTTAGCCAGTGCATGGTGAGCCTCGTCGATGACGATAAGGTTGGGTGTCTCGTGAAGGTCGGCGAGATGACGCGATAACCATTGGATGGACATAGCTCTTACCCTTCCGTCCTCCTTCGGGATGCTTGGAATACCGTATCGTTCCATGGTTTCCTCAATCTGCTCCACCAGTTCGCGGCGGTGTGCCACAATCCAGACATACCGTTTCCCATTCTCCTTCAGACTGTCATAAATGATGGATGCCAACAGGTGGGTTTTTCCCGTACCTGTTGGCATCTGGAGCATGATGCTTTTGTGCGACTTCCAAGCTTCAACTACATGCGTTTGGATGTACTTTTGATAATCGCGAAGATGACTGTGGGGGCGAATCATACTATCCTATGACCTTACATAATTCATCTATTAGGCTTTTGCTTGCAATATCTCCCAAATCATGCAAGGGTTTTAAATTTCGGGTTGTCAACAACTCTTTTAGTTCTTTTACATCGGTTGCCACGTACACATAGCCGAGTTCTTTCATCTTCTGAGCTGTGGCCAACTGATGCTCGTTGCGGTGTTCACCCCATGCGGCTATGCGTGGAAAGATAATAATAGGCTTGTGTTGGCGCATGGCGGAAATAATAGTACCCATACCGGCATGGGCCACAATAAGGCGTGCCTTGCTGAATAGCTTGTTAAACTCATCGGGCGGTAGAAATTCTACGGTACGGATGTTTTGAGCCACATACTCACTTTTGTACACTTGCGCGATGATTTCCTCATCCAAATGCGCGGCCACTTCATCAATGATTTTCACGAAACGGTCGAATGGGGCCTGGGTACCGATAGTGCAAAATATCATAATCGGGAAATATTAAAGTAACAATAAGTCAAAGAACGTAAGCAGCGAAGAACATCTGCCGTTGATAAATCCTTCTCTCGGGAGGCTATATTTCATTTAGTCACCGAAAATATTTCCGGCATAATGCACTTGAGCAGTAGCAAGACCCGGCCACTGGGTGTACACGTGGGTTGCGAATTTGCGTGCTAATTTTCCACAAGTGCTCATGGTTTGTACATTGGCTACAGAGTCTACCCAGATGGTCTTGGTACCGGTCATTCTGCCTAAAATAATGGTAAGCAGTCCCGGAGCCGCACCTGTTGTGACGATGGCAGCCGGTCGTTCTTTGAGCAGGATCCCCAGAATATTGAAGGAAGCCGGTAACATTTTCCAGGCATTCCAACGGCTGAAATCCATCATGGTATGAAAACGGCAATTGCCGACCATGGATTTACATTTAGGGTGGGTTGACATGTACACCACTTCATAACGTTCTTCTAAAGGGTGGGTGATGCGGAGGAGTTGTACCCAATGGCCTCCGATGGAGGCGACGGCAAGGATTTTCTTTTGAGTCATGATGACTGTCGATTTGTCTGTTCTTTTATTTGATTTATATTTATTTTGCTGCCTAAATATTTTAAGTAATCTTTTGATTCGGCAGTCGAACGACCCGATGCCGGGGTGAATGTCATTTCACCGAAATAACACCTTTTCTGGGTTTCATAAAAATCAATACGTACGAAAGGGAAGGAAAGACCCAAAATGGAGCAGGCTTTTAGCATCTTGTCCCAATTGTATGGTTTGGGTATTTCAGGGTAAGTTTGATTGTGCGCGTGGGTGTAGTCTTCCCTTTTTTGCCAAGCCATGTCATATATGACTTTTTGGGCATTCAATCCCTTCCGGTCGTAGCATACCAAGACACATTCGGGTTTTCCGTAGAAACAATAAAACTTGTAGTCAACCAATGAGGTGGAAAACTTAGAATCGTTGGGTAGCATTTCTTCGGCAAAAACGCGTGGCTTTATTTCCAAATAATGAGGTTCGCCAGTAAGTATGCCGAATGGTGATTGGAGAAAGCCGTTCATTTTGTTTTTAACGGCAGTGAGGTCTTCCTTCCTTTTATCTTTTATGACTAAGACCTCCCCACATCCATGGTTGGTTTTAAGGACGAAACTGTTGGGGAGTTTGTCAAAATCAATTTCATTCGCATGGTCCCATGCGCCTAAAAGTCTTGGTAGTAATTCTTTTAGACCTTTTGATTCCACGTAATTTCGTACCTCTATCTTATCAGCTAATTTGGACCATAAAGAGGTGTCTGAATAAAAAGAAAGCCACATAACTTTTTCATTTAAATCACGAGGGCTATTGAAGTTTGGCCATTTCTTGAATTTTAAAGCGTAACGAAGTGAGCTGATAAGTTTAAAAGAAAGTATTCTTTTTTCTATCAGAAACATGATAAACTTTTTCATACTTATCATAGAGGATAAATGTTGTTGGAGATATTGAGCATTTGTATTTTAGTCTCTTCTCTTGTAAAATATAACCTATGCCAATTTAAGCTTTTTAAGTAAACTTTTTGTTATCACTTTGTCGACGTTGTAGGTTTCTGCGTTTTGTTGGCACTTCAAGGCCATCTTTCTTATGTCATAGCATCCTTCAATACACTCTTTCATTTTGTTGTATAATGCAGAAACATCATGTACCGGAATGAAAAGAGCGGTTTCCCCCTCGGTCATAAACTGTCTGTTGTGTGCCCAATCTGTAACAATCATAGGGATACCGCTTATCAATGCGTCGATAAATACCCCAGCGAAACCTTCGCCTTTCCAATAGGTTGGGAATAACATCAGGTCGTATTGGGATAACTTGTCGTAACCTTTTTCGTTTTGTAGGTTGAGGAAACCTCGGTAGTTCACGTTTTGTAAGGGTTCTAGTTTTTGAAAAAAGTCAGTCTTGTAGGTTTCAGCGATTTTTCCATAAAAGTCAATGGTGTATTTGTCTTTAAAGCCCGTAGCATTGAGTCGCCGGGCAGCTTCAATAATGTCATCGCAACCTTTTTCTTTCATGATTCTACTAAGAAATACGAAACGTAACGGGCGTGTTATTTCCTTTTTCCATTCATTTATACGTTCCTTTATGTTGGGGTAATAGGTGATAGGTTTAAAGTTTGGAAGTTGAAAAACATTTTTTACGCCACAATCGGTCAATTGCTGTACCATCAGATTACTCTCAACAATCGTCCAGTCCATATAACCGATTATGTCTTTATCAAATATGCCGTTTTTGACTTTTTCACCGAGAGTTCCGCCTATAACCCAATGAATCGTGGGTTGTTTCCATTTCACTTTTTTCATCAACTTCATCATCGGGTACACGTTTACCGTACTGGTCGAGAATATGATGGTGTCTTTTTTATGTATTACCAAATTCCAAATCAACTGTAAAAACACCCAAGGATGCCTTCTCCAGTTCTTGAAGTCTACGCATCTGCACTTCACTCCCAGTTCTTCCAACCTGTGTATCATCAGTTGGTTCTTCATTGTCTCCCCACAATCGGCAGGTTTTCCTTTATTTATCCAGCCGATAACGATTGCTTCATTTGTCATTTTTCGGTAATTAATTCAAATTTGTGGTTTGTGTTTGTTCTTGAGGTGAGGAAATTTGCCTTTGGGATACAATTAATGGGTAATCGGACCTAAACATAAACCGGATTTTACTGATGTTTTTATTCCTTTTTCTGCAATGGCTTATTCTTATTCGGTCTTTTCTATTGTATACATTGAAATTTGATATGAAGAACAGCTCTCTAAAATAATCATAGAATAATCCTTCCAAATTGTCAATGTCCAATATTTCGAATGCTTTTTCTATGTTCAATATGGCAGTCCCTCTGCGCGAATTTTTTATGTCTTTTTGGATTTTAACAAGTAAAGTATTATCGGCAGCCCGGAATGTTACTGTGATACTCCATTGCTTGCCGTAGGCCATGGTTTCAGTCCGGACATTATGGCTGCTGTCGAGTAATACTATGCAAATACGTTTTCTTAATTCTATAAACATGGTATTTAATGCGGTTGTTTGTTTGGGGGATTCTATTAAATCGGCCCATTTTTTTAATTCGAATAATTTCATTATGGGTAAATGTTTTAACATGTTGAATTCATTTACATGCTGTTGCATTTTTCTTCCGAATGGGCAAAGACAGTTATATCTTAAGAAAATCATTTCAGCCTCATTCATGCTTCCTCTGATGGCTTTTACGTAATTCACTTTCATTTCGTTGTCTATATATTGTGCGTTACTGATAAAATGCACTAATTGGTATAGCATGCGAAAATGGGTGGACATCTTTTCTCTGTTAGTGGCATAAAACTCTTCGTACAGTTTTGTTGCTGCATCCACGCGTTTTTCGTAGGTTGCATTGTTCGTAAAATTTTCATTTAGGAAACTTTCGACAAGTTTGTCCAAATATTCCCTTCCCTTTAACTTCCCATCGGGAGAACGATAAGTTTCAACCGCATTGTTATATAAAATTAAGAATGAATTGAATTGACTGTCAAATAATTGCCTTTTTTGTAATTTGTATTGTTCAAAAACCAGTTTGCTGTTTTGTAGGGTGGTTCCTAACAATTTTTGATTGGTCGTTTGGGTGAGGTCGTTTGATTCTATTTGATTTTGAAAAGTATGTATCATCAGAATCATTCCGTAAAATGTTAGGAACGTGCCGAGTACACCTCCTACAAAGTCCCCGAAAGTACCTAACAGGTTATTGTCTATCATCATATCTAACACAAACCAAGGGTGGTTGTATTGAAAGAGAATAGAGAAAACGATTAAAAAGGCCAACCCGATACCGAACCAATATTTTATGATTCTGTCATACCACTGTATTTTCTTGTTGGCTTTATCGCTGATTTGGGGTGTAACTGCTATTGGGGTTTCCAAGTCCATATTTGTTCTTTTTCTACATTACGGTTTCCGTCAGACGTGATACTTGTTTTGAATTGTGGGTATTCATTTCCTTTAGACATATTATTTTGCCAGTGTAAGGCCCATAAATTCTCTTTTGAGTCACTGCCACCAGCAGATTTTGGCTTTTTATGGTCTATTTTCCATCCGTATTTGTTGCATAACCCATAAAAATCACGCCGAATCCAGGCCCCGGCGAAATCTTTCCGCCAGATATTGGGATTATATCCTTCAACCGGTTTGGCACTTTGCCAAATGGCTTCTATTGTTTTGTCTCCATAAAACGGCATAAGTATTTTTTATTTTATTGTAATCCATGGTTCATCTGTGTGATTCCTCCGTTTGATTATTTTTGCAGGCACACCGGCAACGATGCTATGGCTCGGCACGTCCTTTACGACTACTGCATTTGCACCGATTATGACATCGTCCCCGATTGTTATGGGGCCGAGTACTTTTGCTCCGGCTGCAATCCATACATTGTTCCCGATAGTAGGGACTCCTCCATTTGCCCATCCTATCGTGACTTGTTGGTTAACCATACAGTTCATACCCATTTCTTTCACAAGAATCATGGTGCTGAAACCGTGCATTAGTCTCAATCCTCCTCCAATACCCCCCCCGTTTTTATTTTTTTGCAAACTATATATAAGTTTAAATGATAGGATGTGGGGTATGTGAATATTCTCATCCATCCGAGTCCCCCTGATTTTAACCTGAAATCAACGAGTCTCCTGTATTCCGCATATTTGAAGAATAGGATTAAGAATGAAGTTATTCCGGAGGGAATATTTTTCCATTTACACCAAGCTTGAAAGTCTTGCCTGAGTTCTTTTAAGGTCACCATAGGTCCTATTTTACGAGTTTTCCCAAAATATCAATGTAACCATGGCCGAATTTCAAATCCGGTTCCATGTAATTTCCTTCTCCCCATTCGTTCCAACTCTGTAAGAACAAAATCTTGTGTTCGTCTTGCTTGTCCTTTATTAAGTCAAGTGCTTGCTCGACCATTTCCCCAAATAGTTCCGGAGTAGAACCATGCCAGATGTTATTTGTCTTTTTCCCTGAACGTGGGCTACGGTCAAAATTCGGGATAATGGTTGGGTATACGTTTTCCATTTTGTCGTTTTCTACATAATAGTTTCTTATGATTTTAGCATAATCAATATGTAATACATAGTCGATGTGTAGCTTGTTCTGTATGAACCGTTTTAAATAATAAATCAACGGTGAGTCGGATTTTGCTTGTGCGCCATTTCCTCCACGTGAGTTTACCGCATCAAAGCCTAACGATAAAATATGGTTATAATAATCCCCAGAGGCATCTTTTGGGGAAAACACGTTCCTTATTTTACCGTCTGACGTATGTAGCCTGAAATTTTCTGTCAGTCCAACGAAATGGAAACCTTTCAGCCCTTCTTTTTCAGCCAACTTATTCCATAAATCTTTGAAATGTGGGAAGTCCACAAAGTCCTGAGGGGCAAATATGACAAACAAAAGCTTGCCATCTACTTTGATATAACGTTTGTCTTTAAAGGCATTCAAATATTTATAGAAATGTGAAATATGGTCTTCGTCTCCGGGGTAGGTCATTTCAGCAATGATGGTTTCTTGGTATCCCGTTTTTGATGAGGTCCAAGTCCGGGTGGACCATGTATGGTTTGCCCATCCCAGGCAAAAAGGAAAATCAGGCTTGCCGCTTTCCACGACTTCATTAAAAGGGCGTTCCAACAATTCTTTTCCTCCCCCGAACCAATAATGCCAATAACAGAATCCTTCTATACCGGCCTCGCGTGCTAACTCGGCTTGTTGTTCTCGGATTTCAGGCATTCGTAAGTCGTAATATCCTAAGTCGGCAGGAACACGGGGTTGGTAGTGTCCACGGAAAAGCGGTTGGGCTCTTCCAACGTTTGTCCATTCCGTAAAGCCCTTACCCCAAAATTTGTCGTTCTCAGGAGTCGGATGAAACTGGGGTAAGTAATAAGCTATGACTCTTGCTTTTTTGTTTGCCATAATTTTATTTGATAAAGTATTGTGGGGTAATGAATATATCATTTTTGTTCTTTAGCCCAATAGATGAATTGATTAGCCAGATAATGAGGAACCCGGTAAATAAGTCTAAACTATTACTAAAAGTCTTGTATGTAAAGTATGTAAATCCCGTAATGCATAGCATACCCCAAACATAGAGAATATAGAGCTTGTTAGATGCGATAATATGTTTTTTAAATATTGCTTTTTTCAGAATGAATGAGAGGGTCAGCAGGAACGGGATGATAAAATATCCAAAATCTGAGTACATGTCACCAACAAAGGTATAGAATCTACTGGGAGATATTCCCATTTTAGGTCCCCAGTAATCTCGGCGTTCCAAAAAGTCCGTAAAAGTATCCATGCCTAAAATATATTTAATGAAAGCAAAGCAGTTATCCCCTTCGGTGAAAGCTTGCGTATGCCACATGTTCTGGTTAAAATTAAGCGTGCCTTCTCCGGCATATAAGGAAATCCATCCTAACATGGATACAGTTTGTGCGCCTTCGCTCATGCTGTAACGGGCAAATGTCATGATGGAGAACAATAATATGAAAATGGAAAAGATACCTATTGCTACTGCCTTTAATCTTTTTATATAAATCCTGTTCTTAATATAATTCCGAAACATCAGGTATGTAAATATGGCATTCAATGAGGTGAAGACTACGGCAGATCGTCCAGAGAGCGATAGTGTGTATAATACCGGATTGACGCATCCCATTAAAAGTCCCCCTAATTTATATTTGTTGATTTTTCCATATCCGAGATAAAGGAATAATAAAAAAAGGGAGCAATATTGGAACTTAAGATTCAATGAATTGCAAATTTTTCCAACGGGGGAATACCAGTTCACTACTTTTTGCTTGTCGAAATCGCCTTCCATTTTGTCAGCATACAATGTCGCGAGTGCGTCCGAATTGTCAAAACTAAATGTTTTTACCAGATGGATGGCGTTTTCAAAAAAAGGTATGATGGAGATTAAACAGAAAAATAAGATTATTCTTTCAAAAAAGAACTTGTTTCTTATCGTAATCGTGGAATATCTATCATCGATATATCCAAATGGAATGATTGAAATAGCAAGGCATGTGGCGAAAAAGATGTATGGAATTATTGTAATCTTATTATATTCTTGCGAGGCTGTATAGAATATAATGGAAAATATGGATGAAAGCATCCATATGAACATTATATAACGAAGGCATGCTTTATCTTTCCTGTAGCAAGAAACCAATATAAAAAGAATAACATGAAATATAGAAAAAGCAACAACGACAGGCATATTGATAATTATTGTAAAAGTTGTGACGCTTCTGAGAAACAAGACATGGCTATGGCATGTGCATGGTCTGCGTATTCTTTCAAATTTTCTCTCGAAGGTTGGTTACCGGTGATTACCTGTTCAAATTTGGCGAAATCAAACTTGTGTATGGAAGCTTCCGTATTGAATTCAAATGAACGTCCTTTTATGCCTAAGATTTCCAACATGCCTGCTATCTTATGTTCGTAACTTAATGCGATTACAGGAATACGGTTGTTGATACCGAACACGATAGAGTGGTAACGTGTACCTATTATCATTTGGGCATCCTTAATTATATTTTGTTGGATGTCAGAACTGTATGTGTCCGGAAATACTATGATTCGTGATGGATTTTCCGTTTCTTTCTTTAACCTCTTGAAGTATAGGTAATCGTTCTTTTTTCCTGCATTATAAAGCTGTGGGAGCATGACGATGTTATAGTTGGTCTTTTGGATTATGATGTCAATCATTTTTAGGTAACATTTGTCAATAACGTCCTGTGGCATGTTTGTGAATGACGGATGCCATGTTAGTTGGTTGGGTACAAACACGATATATTTTTGTTTGTCTAAGTCTGTCCTGACACTGTCAGGTAATGTGGCATCGGGCGTGTCTAAAAAGGCGGAATCAATGGATTTTATGTATTTTATGCCAAGTTTGTTTGCCAAATCCATGCTTCGGGCATCTCTCAATGACAAGAAGTCCATCTTTTTAAGTATTTCTTTTGCTCTTGTGCAGAAGATATGTTGTAATATGTTTCGAGGGTTAAATGGTCCTATTGAGCGTGAGTAGTAAATGACGGGCTTATTGTAATGCTTGCATAACATCATGTTATACAAGTGCGACCAATTATAAAATCCGCCTAGGCAGATTCCCCCAGGGGCGCAAAGCACTATGTCTGCTTCTTGTATGTATTGTATTAGTTTCCGGTTACTGGGAATAATACGACTCCAGAACATCATGCCCGAACAAGCAGAAAATATGCGGCTTTTGCGATATCCTTTATTGGTGTTAATGTTGATATATTTGTTTTGTGGGTTATCTACTTTGATTTGTTTGATAGTTCCTTCTTTCACGTTCTCAAGCAAAATCATGACAGAGGCATTGGGTACATTCTTATTGAGTGTGCGGATAAGGCTTCTGTGTGCAGCTTCGTCACCTCGGTTGTATACAGGTTGGTTTAAAAGTAATATTTTCATTGTTTATGTTGTTATGATTTTTTATATTTACTTTTTACCTACTAGGAAAGGGGCGTATTTGTTGATGAGGGATGATATTCCGAGTAAGATAAATGATTGTACAGTACATAATAGAATAGGATAAATCCATTGGCTTCCATTTAAAAATTCAAAATGCCTGAACAGAAGCATTGTTATAGCCAAAGCCTTTCCATTAAAGGCAAAAAAAGCTAATGAATTCTTTCCTTGCCTTTCAAAAAAAGAACAAGGGTATAAGCATGAAATAGCACAAATGGCAATTATTCCAATAAGTGACAGAATGATGAATAGCAAGGGGGCGTTGTAATAATTGTATGCAAAATGAAATTCCATGTTTGTGTTTAGCTGTAAGGCAAAATCTACACAGATATATAATATAAGTAAGGAAATCCCTGTTTTCCTGCTTATTTGTATGGCTTTGCCATCAGTGAATTCTTTCGTTATATTTCCTACGATAAAGTAAGCCAATGCAAAAAGAGCTATGTCGCAATAGTAAGGGCAGGTATATGATACAGTGTTTCTTATCAGATAAACTGAAGGCAGCAGTATTATTGCTGTTGCAATTTTGCTTTTTAAGTTTTTCATGTAAATATGGTGGAGCAAAATGAAATACAATTGCACCATAATAATACATGAAACGAACCACAAGTCATAACCATATACAATCCTGAGTATTCGATTGCTGATGATGTCGTAATTGCCATTGAGTAATGCCTTCCAGTTATCGAGGCCTATGAAGGCAAGCAGGAAACACAAGAGGAAATATGGAATGATTAAGTTTCTTACCAATTTCAAAATATCCGTTTTGATGTCCTTGTGGCAATTGAACAAATATCCAGACAAGAAAAAAATAGGGCCAAAAAGAATGGCGTGTAAATCATTTGTAGATAAGTGTGTTCTAATTTGCAGTGTGCCAATAAAACACAGAAAACACAAATTCCGCGGGCATTGTCAATCCATCTTATCCTTGTTTTCTTTGTTTGCATAGGATTATTCTTAGTTGATATATTCTTAATGTTTTATTTTCGTTTTTCTTTTAAAAGCATTGTCTTCTCAAAGCAATTTTTAATTTTGCAATGGAACGACAATAAGCCTATGTCAAGCACTAAAAATCTATACCAGGATTTTGTACAAAGTCGACGAAAGAGCTTTATTCTGTCAGGGTGGTGTCTATAACTTTCTTTTCTGTCCAATGTGGATTTTTGGGATAATATGACTTGCTGCCAAGAGATTTCATTTGTATGGATATAGTTATCATTTTGGGCTTGAGTTAGGATGCGATTTCCAGTCTCAGAGAAGCAAGTGGCTAAAGTCATGCCGATTTTTTCTGATGATATATATTCTTTTAGCCATGGATCTGCGAGTGCGATATCACTATGTTGGTTTAATGTGTCTTTGCACATCAAACATTTTGGACGAATAAATAGGCGTGAATGGAAGATTCTATTCCAAATGGAAGCGTTATTGGCTATGAAGGTCTTTTTGTTGTCTTTTGTCTTTATTGTGATTCCGCTTGGCCATCCGTTTCCTCTATATTGGATATGGCAGACATTTTGTTCTTTTATATTGATTCGTTTTAATAAATACTTGGTCGCATCAAGTGTTTGTTGCGAAGAGCAAGTTAACCCGATTATGAATACTTTGTGACCATATCTTTCACAAATTGATTTTATGGCCTTGGTTTGGCAAGGTAAAGCGAAACAAGCAAGTGTTCCCTTTATCTCATTTTGGTGAGATTTGACAAACCCGATTAAATCTATTTCTTGATAAATTGAGCCACAAATTTGGTATTCGTCAAATGAGTGAATTATTTTAGGAACATATCTTAGTGTAATAGGGTCAAACTCGAAAGATATGGATGTGCCAATAAGTTTGTTGTCGAATAACCATTTGATAATGGTAGTTCCTATTCCTCCAGACGTGGCTTTATATCTGATGTCGGAGTTTGTGGAATATCCGATATAACTTTTCATTTTCTTATCATTCTTTTAAAATAACGTAATTCTTTCCAACCTAATAATATGGCATAGAGTTGTAGCTTCATGACGTTGTGGTAGGTGGGAATCAACAGGTTTGCGAAGCATCCGGTGAACAATACCGTGATTATTGTGACGTATGAGGAACCGATGATTCCATATTGGGGAATTAGGAAATAGTTTAGCAACACACATAGGATACAACCTAATATATTTCGTATGAAGGCCCATTTTTGTATGTGTTCCATGATGATGATTTGTCCTCCGGTAGATGACAACGCCATTCCTACAGCCTTGAACGCCATGATTTGCAAAACAGGGATGGCTGGAGCGTACTGGATGCCGTATGTGTATGTGATGAGCCAATAAGAGAGCGATGATACCATTACGGACATGATGATAGCCGTCCATGTGGTAATGCTTACGAATGTCTTCTTTTTAACTTCGTATGTTTCCGGCTTGTTTTCTTTCTCCCTTACCAACATCGGGGTGACAGTCTGCACCAAAACCATAGGGAGGAACACAATCAAGTCTACGAACTTTCCGGCTGTGGCGAAATAACCGACTTCAGTTTTGTTTATCATGTCACCAATCATGACTTGGTCTATGCGTTGGTAAATGATGACAGCGGCACCGGATAGGACGAGGGGAAATGATTCTTTTAGGATAAAAGGCACTAAAGTCTTGTCGAAATGCCATTTTCGGATGGAACCGACAGTGGATTTATAACTAAGGTAATATCCGCTTGCAACCAATGCCGTATCAAATATTTGTGCATAAATAAAGTATTCCAAAGGTGCTTTAATCCAAAGCAACAGGATTTTGATTCCTGCACCGACGAATGTACGGTACATTTCGGATTTTACAATATATTTGTTTTGGACTATGGATGTGAAATAGTTACGTAACAGATTCCCTGTACCGGTGAACAGGGTCAGTCCATAAGCTAACACCATCAGGGAGGTAAACTTGTCTGTTTGGAAGTAGAACAAAGATATGGCAATGACGATATAAGCTATTGTAGCAAAAAACATTCTCAAGCAAAAACATGTCCCCATGATGGCATCCTTTTTGTCATTCTGCCGGGACAGCTCACGTATTTCGATGTTGTCCATGCCGAATGTCGCAATAATGGAGAAAATGGCTACATAACTAATTACATAGTTCATGAGACCATAACTTTCCGGGCCGAGATATCTGGCGACCAATATTCCGACGAAAAGCGCACTCGCCATATTGACGGCCTTGCCTCCTAAAGACCATGCTACATTTGAGACGATTTTCTTTTGTGAATTAGATAAGTTCATGGCTAAAGCAGTTCAACTCTCTTGGTTACAGTCGTAAATATTGGGATTTGCTAATTTGGGATGCTTACGGTTTGAAATTAAGTTTATCGATCATGCCAACTTGTTCAAATCCACATCAAGCCCGGCTGCTTTCATTTCTTTGGCGACAGCAATCTGCCATGCTCCCTTGTCGTCAAACGACACATATACGATGCCGGACATGTCGCCGGGAAATTCTACATCAGAATCCACCAAGGCGCATACGTTTTGTCGCCCTAACAAGGCACACATATAACCGTGTTCAAAAACCACATTTTGCCGGGCGCGGGGATTCAGATGTTCATTGGTATGCAATTTGTCATTTCCTAAATCACATGCTGTGTATAGGATTATGGCAAAGGCCAAATCATTGGCTTCACGTTCGATTTTCTCAATGATGGTACATCCGGCATTGGGCTGTTTGAAAAGGACAACGGGAGTGTATCCCAAGGTCTTGATAAACAATTCGACTTGTGACCTTATGGCCGTGTCGTGTCCGTGTACAATGAAAACGCGTTTTGAATCTGGATGGAAACTTTTCTTTTCAGTCCTCTCTACTTGTACGGTGAGAGTGGGTAATAATGGGATTTTCAGAACCAGGGTTTCCAAATATTCGATTTTACTTTTAAGTTCGTCCTGATATTCTTGAAAGAGATTTTCATTTCCTATGGAAATCAGGTATTGGCCACTGTTGATGTAATCACGTTGGTATTCATTGTTGGGGATGTCAAATGCTTGTTTTAATAGCTCACTGTTATAATCAGTCCATTGCTTGAACTCTGAAATCCATTTTTCTTGTTCTTCTGTCGGTTCTGTTCTTGCTTTCCTTGTCATATAGCCATATTCTCTATACGCATCAGGAATATTGGGAACAGAAGCTTTTATTAAAGGTAGCTTTTTGCCAATTTCTATCCTCTCAGAGAGTTGCGATAGGAACTGTTCTTTTTCCAATACAAGTCTTGCTTTTTCAACGGGTCTGTTTGTTCCTTTTCGGTTCGCCATAAACGATTATGTTAAGCTTGTTTAAAGTTATTTCTAATTAAAAAGTTTAGTCCCTCCTGAAAATATCCCTCGTATAAACCTTTTCCTCCACATCATCCAGACAAGCATCATACCGGTTGGCAATGATGGCATGGCTTTGGCTCTTGAAAGCATCCAAGTCATTCACCACTTTGCTGCCGAAGAACGTGCTGCCATCTTCTAACGTGGGTTCATAGATGACGATCTCCGCGCCTTTGGCTTTGATGCGCTTCATCACACCCTGGATGCTCGACTGGCGGAAGTTGTCCGAGTTCGATTTCATCGTCAGGCGATACACGCCGATGACACACTTCCGCTCCTCGGCAGGATTGAAGTCTCCACGGTTGTAGTAGTCGTAGTAACCGGCCGTGTGCAGTACGCGGTCGGCAATGAAATCCTTGCGCGTGCGGTTGCTTTCCACAATGGCCTCGATGAGGTTTTCAGGAACGTCTTGATAGTTGGCCAACAGTTGCTTGGTGTCTTTGGGCAGGCAGTAGCCACCGTAACCGAAAGAGGGGTTGTTGTAATGTCTTCCGATGCGCGGGTCGAGGCTTACCCCTTCGATGATGGCTTTCGTGTCCAACCCTTTCATTTCGGCATACGTGTCCAACTCGTTGAAGTAGGATACCCGCAAGGCCAGGTAGGTGTTGGCAAAGAGTTTCACGGCCTCGGCTTCGGTCAGACCCATGAACAGCGTGTCGATGTTTTCTTTGATGGCTCCTTCCTGCAGGAGGGCAGCAAAGTCGTGTGCGGCCTTGTCCAACCGGGCATCGCCTTCGGGACGGCCTACGATGATACGACTGGGGTAGAGGTTGTCGTACAAGGCTTTACTCTCGCGCAGGAATTCGGGCGAGAAGATGACGTTCTCCGTACCCAACTTTTTGCGTACGCTTTCCGTGTACCCCACGGGAATGGTGCTCTTGATGACCATTATCGCATGGGGATTGACTTTCTTCACTAATTCGATGACTTCTTCCACGTGACTGGTATCGAAGTAGTTCTTCACCGGGTCGTAGTTTGTCGGTGCGGCGATGACCACGAAGTCCGCATCGGCGTAGGCTTTGGCTCCGTCGAGCGTGGCAGTCAGGTTCAACTCTTTTTCGGCCAGATACTTCTCGATGTATTCGTCCTGAATGGGTGACTTCCGGCTGTTGATTAAATCCACTTTTTCGGGGATGACATCTACGGCGGTTACTTGGTGATGCTGACTTAAAAGTGTGGCAATACTTAAGCCGACATAGCCTGTACCGGCTACGGCTATTTTTATATCCTTGTTCATTTGATGAGTATAGATTTATTACCTTACTTTGCGAACAAGCAAAGTAAGGTTACAATGTTTCATTTATTCTTTTGGTTTCGGACAAACATGCCTCTTTCCTCCTCTACAAGGAGTTTTGTCGGGAAAAGGGTTCGCATCCTTCATACTTTTTGTATATCAGCGTATTAAGGTGAACCTTGTCATAAAAAAGCCTTCACAAGTCTTTCACTTCTGAAGCTTGCGTAAATGTTCCTATAGTCTATCATTCAATAGGTTAAGGTGAAAGTTCTTGCTTTCCATTCGGAAAGCACGTGTCATCGGCGGCTTATCCGATCATCCAATCCTTCAGGGTATGCCGTTCCATGTCAAAGTTAATGCCGACTTTCACCACGGGCAGGCCGCACAAGGCAAAGCGTTCGGGATAGTTTTTCAGGTCGATTTGCTGCATGGCGGCTTCGGCGGATTGGTTCAATTTCAGCTCCACGATGTAGAGTGTAGTAGCCGTGCGCATCACCATGTCCACCCGTCCCTTCGGGGTACGGACTTCCACGTCCACATACATGCCTAAGAGGCTGAAAATGATATAGAGCATCTGTTGGTAATGGCTTTCGTAGTCCGTATGGTCGCAATAAGGCACGGTGGAAAGGAAAGTCTGGAGGAGTTGCAACATGCCTTCCATGTCTCCTTTCACCAAGGCGCGGGCCAAATTGACGATTGTGGTCGTGGCCGTCAGCGTGTCGGGTGTGACATAATAGGGAAGGAGACTACGCATCAATCCTATGCGCACTTCCTTATTGGGAATGTCGAGCCGGTAGATACCGAAGTCCGTATCCGCGTTCTTGATGGTGACGTATCCGCTTTGGTAGAGCAGGGGAGTGATGCTTGCCATACGCTCCGTGGGGGCATCGAACTCTTCCGCCATGGCCTCATTGCCTCCAATCTTGGAGGGCAACACGCCATATTTCCTTAGCATTTCGATGAGATACATGGGCGTGCCGCTGCCGAACCAATAAGAATCCAACCGCCCAGTGACGAAGGCGTTCAGCAGGCTGAATGGGTTATAGATGTCCGGTGAAGGCCAGGTGAAATGGTAGCCGTCGTAATTGTACTTGAGTTTCTGTATGGCTTCCTCGCGGCTTATGCCCATCCGTTTGGCTAAAATGTCCAAGTCTTCGTCCATTTGGGTGGCCATTTCCTCTTCCGTGATGCCACAGATGGTGGCGTATTCCGGCAACATGCTGATGTTTTGGATATTATTCAGTTCGCTGAAGATACTGAGTTGTGAAAATTTGGTAATACCGGTGAGGAAAACGAAACGCAGGTAAGGGTAGCAGGCTTTGAGCGGACTATAGAAGTTACGCATGATGTTACGCAGGACGGGCAGGTTCTTTTCTTCATGCACTACGTCGAGCAAGGGCGCATCGTATTCATCGATGAGCACCACCACTTGGCGGTCCGTCTGCTCGTAAACGTGACGGATAAGTTTTGTCAGCCGTATATTGGAATCGGGAGAGTCCGAATGTATGCCGTAATCTTCTTCTATTTGTTCCAGTTGGGACAATAGGTAACGTTCCAACTGTTCCTTTTCCATGTGCTTGCCCAAGCTCATGTCGAAATGCAGCACGGGGTATTTCGTCCATTCGGTTTCCAAACGTTCCATGGCCAAACCTTTGAACAAGTCCCTCCGTCCTTCGAAATAGGCTTTCAAAGTGCTTGTCAACAGCGACTTGCCGAAACGACGGGGACGGCTCAGGAACACGTAATTGGACGCGGCATGCGTCAGTCGGTAGATGATTTCCGTCTTGTCTATATATAAATAGTTCCCGTTCCTTATTTTCTCGAACGTCTGTATCCCGATGGGATAAAGTTTGGTGGCTTGTGTCATACTCCGTTCCTCCATGTCATGATGTACAATAGCAAAGATAGCGAAAGGTGAGCGCAGAGACAAACGAAAACAAAGTTTTCCGGTTTGCCTATGCCGAACCGCATCCTATCTTCGTGAAGACAAAGATACAAAAATGAAGTGTGGCGTAAAAAATTTATTGCGGAATTTTTTCGCTTACAGGAGTTGTATGAATTCCGGTTCCACCTCCACGGCGGCGGCCAACAACATCGGCAGTTCCACCAACAGGCGTTTCACGGTGGTGCCGCGTACGGTGACGAGGCTGCCCTCATAGCCGTGGAGCGGGCCGCCGATGATGCGTATTCTGCGGTTGCGCATGGCCGGAGTGATTTCTTCGGGACGGTAGTATTTGGAAGAGACGGAAGACGTCACGGCCAAGATAAAACGTTCCATGTCGGCCTCGCGTACGGTCATGGGTTCCATAAATCCTCCGTATATATAGCGGTATTGCAGTTTGAGCCCGGGTCTCATGAAAGGGTCGAGCACGTCGCGTGTGCTGTGGGCGAAAAGCAAGTCGCGCATGTAAGGCACATCTTTCCAACCGTGTTTGCCCCTCCTTTCGATTGGTTTCTTTACCATCGGCGTGAAACATCTTACACCCCGTCCCGTCAGTTTTTCAAAAGCGGAAAGTTTGGCGTTGGGACGGCTCAAATCACGCAGGACATACCATTGGGGTGTTTCGTCCATCTTTCTCAAAAGGGTACTTTTATTACTCCAACTTGTCTTTGCATTTCCTTGTTAGACAAGCTGTTAAGTTGAGGTTTGAAAAATAATCGGTTTCCCAGATTGTCAGTCCACATCGTTTTTCTGCCGCGTGTTTGCCGTTCCGTTTTCCCTTTGCGCTTTCGCGCTTTTTGCGATATATCTCTTGGTAAGAGAGCAACTGAATCCAATCATGGAAAAGTAAATAGTTATAAATCAGGATGAAACAAGGCTGAAACCGCTTGCTTTTGTTTCGCAAACGGTGTACGAATGCTATTTTGCAAAACAAGAGAAATAAAAGTTTCTGAAAAAAACAACTGTAAATTAGTATATTGTGTAATATTTTGTATAACTTTGTACCGTGGTTGCTCTCTTACCAAGAGAACGACCACAATGCTTTCCCTGAATCCTATCATTCTTTTTGTCATTTTGCTTTCGTTCCAATCTTTTCTCTGACAGGATGAAAGTAAGGAGGCCGTCCTTGCAGGGGTTGATTCTTTATCTAAAGTTCAAAACAAGAGCAATGGGGAGCTTTTTCAGATACATTTTTTTAGTTTCCACGGCTGTTTTTCGCTTTCGTTAACCCAAGGAGTACTTTTTTCTCAGGAGAAAAATTTTCCGTTCGGCTGAAAAAACATTTTTTTTCTCCGCATCCCGTCCCGTTGCTCTCTGTACGGCGACGAAAAGCATGGCTGAAAACGGAAAAACGGGCTGCTGCCATTGCTCCTTTTTACGCTATTTGGACAGTTGGACAATACAAAAGTGCGATGTCTTTTTGTAAGGTTGAGTGCCTTGAAGCCTGCATATTTTATGCATGCAAGCGCAGGATTTCACCGTCCGGTAAACTTTTGGAAGGCATAACCTTGGAATGGCTGTCATCATGCTTTTTCCGTGACGCGCAAGAATCGCGTATTTGTGGACACGTCTTATGACGGCCGGAAATAAGCAAGTCTTGCGAGGATGAGATTGACGATTTGACAGAATGGCAATGAAGAACAAACAAAGCCCGGCATTGCGCCGGGCTTTGTGCTATAGGGCTTGTCGGGACTCTCTTTTTATTTCAAAGGATTATCCGACGTGGCGTACAGGCCGATGCAGGCACCGATGAAGCCGCCGGAACGGTTCGTGCTCAGGTTGATGGCATCCACGCCTCGGGCCATCAGCGTCCAATCTCCGCCGGTGGAATAGTAAAAATCATAATAACGGCCTTTGCCACAGATTTTCAGCTTGACGGGAGCGGCGGCCTCCTTTTCGTCCAAGAACACCGTGCTTATGCGTACCGTCTCCTTTTCCGACCGGGTCAGCGTGAGGGCGGGTTTGCCGCCCACCAACGTCTTTCCGAACACGAAATTGTATTCCTCGTTTTGTAACAAGGTGAAACCGGCCAGTTCTTTGGAGGAGCGGGGCGTGAATGCCACCTCCGTCTCGGCTGTAAACGTGTGGTGCTGCTGCCGGGCGAATATGGCCGAGGGAGATTCCTTCTGCGAGATATTCACCGGTTTGGCATGGAGGGTCAGCCCCTTTCCGTCAAGGGTGTAAAAGTCCGACGGGTTGCGCAGGAACATCCAACGGATGTCCAACGTGTCCGAGGCGAAGCGGTCGCAATACTCAAAGTTTCCCGTCAGGCAGTTTTCCTTGGGCTGCAATCCTTCCTTTTCGTTGACCGTGGGGATGGCTTTGTCCTTTTCCAGAATGGTCGGCCATCCGTTCTCCCAACTTACCGGCAAGAGGTAAGTGTCCCGTCCCGTATTGTAGAAGTCGTCTTCGTACGGGCGGCAGGCCAGGAACACGGCATACCAGTCGCCCTCCGGCGTGGACACGAGGTCGGCGTGCCCGGCACTGGTCACGATGTCCGGCCGTTGCGGATCCAATCCCGTGCGTTGCGTCAGGATGGGGTTGCCTTCGGTGAACTCTTCCCAAGGGCCTTCCGGTTTCTTCGAGCGGAAGATGACTTCGGAGTGCCATGCGCCTGTCCCTCCTTCGGCGCACATCAGGTAATAATATTTGCCGATGCGGTACAAGTGGGGACCCTCTATCCAGATAGGGTGCTTCTGCACATGGCTGCCCGAACGTACGATTTCGATTTGGTCGCCCACCACGCTGTCGCCTTCCACGTCGAAGTAGTGGAGCATGATGCTGCGTTCGCCCTCGTAGACGTGCCCGCCTATCGGCTCATCGTTATTCACGATGTATCCGCGTCCGTCCTTGTCGAAAAAGAAAGAAGGGTCGATGCCTCCCACCTTGGGCAGGTAGATGGGTTCGCTCCAGCCTTTGGCCGGGTCTTTCGTCTTTACGAAGAAATTTCCGGCCCCCACGTTGGTCGTAATCATGTAGAAGGTCTTGTTCTTTTCGTTGTAAGTGATGGCTGGCGCGAAGATGCCTCCCGATACGTTTTGGCGGTCGAGGGGGAGCTGCGACTTGCGGTCGAGCACATGTCCCAGTTGCGTCCAGTTCACGAGGTCCTTGCTCGTGAAGATGGGCACGCCGGGGAAAAACGAGAAAGAAGAGTTGACCAGATAATAGGTGTCCCCCTTGCGGCAGATGGAGGGGTCGGGGTAGAATCCGGCCAGGATGGGGTTGAAGTATTGGCGGCTGCGGTCTATTTCCTTGTCGAAACGGGTGTCGTCCCCGCCGTAGGAGAAATAGCTGAACTGTGCCGTCTGTGCCGTGCTGGCCATATTGGCCGCCATCAGAATAGAAAGAAATAATACATGTTTCATTGTTTATGTTATATCCTTTTTTATTTGGTTACTTCGAGTACTTGCGGTCCTTTCGTCTTCAAAACCTGTATCGGGTAATTCCGAAAAATGTTGCAAATATAAGAAAGATATTGTTTTGTGGTTTTACTTGATGTCGCATAAGTTTTATGCTATGTCTCAATACTACAATTTGTGCTTTTTTACCGATGTGTCTCCTTTACCTTAATATAGGCGGAAATGTTCGTTTGTGGTAGGATTGGACATAGAGCAAAGCTTCTGTTACATGGAAAGAAAAGCGTTGCCAGAATAATGATTAAGTTTGCCGTTACCATTTATATGTTTAAAAATCAAAGAGAATGAAAAAACATCTTTTTGCATGGGCTGCCGCCTGCATGTTGGCTGCCGGAGAGGCCGGGGCGCAGAATCCTATCATACAAACACGTTATACGGCCGACCCGGCGGCGTGCGTTTACGGGGATACCCTCTACCTTTATACCAGTGTGGACAACGAAGAGGGGGAAGGGTACCAGAAAACTTTTTGGCAATTGTACACCACTACGGACATGGTAAACTGGACCGACTGCGGCACAGTGGCATCATTGGCCGATTTCAGTTGGGCCGGCGACAACGGGGCGTGGGCTCCCCATGTGATCCCGCGTAACGGCAAATGGTATATGTATGCCCCGATCCATATGCGAGGCATCGGGGTTTTGGTGGGGGAAACGCCTTGCGGCCCTTGGCGGGATCCGTTGGGACGTGCCCTTATCAACCACGATATACGCGACATTGATCCTACTGCTTTTGTCGACGATGACGGGCAAGCTTATTTATATTGGGGCAATAACGGGCTATGGTATGTGAAACTGACCCGGAGCATGGTGGACTATAATGGTGAAATCACGGAAATCCCTTTGACGGAAGAGACGGTGGGCGGATATGAAGAGAAATATAAGGATGAGAACGGTGAAGAACAAACCCGTTTGGTGGGTGTTGACAAGTATGAGGAGGGACCTTGGGTTTATAAACGGAGGGAAAAATATTATCTGGTTTATGCCGCAGGTGGTATTCCCGAACATTTGTCTTATTCAATGAGTGATTCGCCTACTGGCCCATGGAAATATCAAGGACGTATTATGGACTCGCCCGACGGGAGTTTTACGACCCACCCATCCGTGGTGGATTTCAAGGGACGTAGCTACATTTTCTATCATAATGGCAAACTTAAAGGAGGAAGCGGTTTCCGGCGTTCGGTCTGCGTGGAGCAATTCGAGTACAATGCAGATGGTACGATTCCTCATATTCCGATGACCAAGAAAGGGGTATACGAACCTGTGGCTCACGTGTCGCCTTACGTCCGTCAGGAGGCTGAAACGATAGCCTTGTCGGTAGGTGTACGTACGGCACAGGACGATAGGCGGGGCGTATATTTGGATTCGCTCGACATGGGTGATTACGTAAAAGTGAAAGCCGTTGATTTCGGCGAAGATGGGGCACGGAGCGTACGGCTGTGTGTCCGGCAGGGGGTGAACGACGGGTTTATACAAGTATGTATCGATAGCCAGTCGAATGTGGTGGCTACAATTGATGTGGGCGGGACGCGGGATTGGACGGAACTGGCTGCGGATTTGGACGAGGTGGTCTGTGGAGTGCATGACATATATTTCCGTTTCCGCGCCACGGATACTTCGAAACGGAATGAACTCATGCAATTCGACTATTGGTATTTTTTGCCGCAGACGGTATCAGGCGTGGAATCCGTGAAAGCGGAAGGCAGGACCAGGGTGGCAAAGCCTGGATTGTACGACCTCTCCGGACGGCGTGTGGTAAAACCGGGAAGGGGAATATATATAAAGGACGGGAAAAAATACGTGGGGAAGCCTTTTTGATTCATACCGCAAACAACGTGCGACATAAAATAAAGTGTCGGAAATGATTTCAGGTTACCTTTACGGTTGGAAATAGAAATTAACTAATAAAAACAGAAATGAGATATAGTCTTTGTCATCGATTTAAAGTAAAGACCTTTGTGGCGGCTGCATTATTGGCTGCAGCTGGAATGCAATCGTGTCAGGACGAAAACCTGATTGGGCAACCCACGTGGTTGAACAACTCCATTTATGGTTGGTTGCAGGAGCAAGGTAATTATGAATATACGCTTCGTCTCATCAACGATTTAAACATGACAAGCGTATTGAACCAAACAGGAAGCAAGACTTTGTTTGCTGCGGACGATGTTGCTTTTGAAGCTTTTTTCAAAGAGAACGGTTGGAACGTGAAAAACTATGAACAGTTGTCCTTGGCTCAGAAAAAGATGTTGCTCAACAGTTCCATGGTGAATAACGCTTACCTGATAGAGTTACTGTCGAATGTACCGGGAAACCCTCCGCAAGAAGGGATGTGCATGCGCCGTGAGGTGGCGTTGAGTGTCTACGATTCCGTGGCTCGGATCATGCCGAAGGACATGCCCCAAACCAAGTATTGGAATAAGGTGCGTGGACGTAAAGACGGAGTGCTCCTGATGCGGGACAACAGCAGTGCGCCCATGATACATTTGTTGCCGAGGTTCATGAAAACCAATAACATCACGGATGGTGACTTGGCCAAGTTGACGAATGGTAAATCCTTGTCTGCGGCAGAGTCATGGGTGAATGGTATAAAGGTGCTGACTCCCACGGATATCACATGCAAGAACGGTTATGTGCAAAAGGTGGAAGAGGTTATCACGCCGGCAGACAATATGGCGGAAATTATCCATAAGCATCCCGTCATGAGCGAGTGGGCCAAACTTTTGGATTTGTACAGTGCCCCTATTTATGATGCGGCAGCCACGCAGGAATACAACCGCTTGTATGATACGTCGGATTCTGTCTATGTGTTGCGTTATTTTGCGAAGCAAGCCAATGGCGGACCTAACTTGCAGGATCCCGATAACATACAAAACCAAGTGCCCGGTTATTTGGAATTCGATCCGGAATGGAACCAATATATGTATACCAATACCTACAACAAGACTTTGAACTATGATTGCGGTGCCATGTTGGTGCCTACCAATGCGGCTTTGGAAAAGTGGTGGGACGGAGAAGGCAAGGCTCTTCAGGATGTATATGATTCTTTGGTCAATGTGGACATCAACGTGTTGAACAAATTGATCAATGTCAACATGATTACTTCATTCGTAGACCATGTCCCGTCCAAGTTCGCAAGTATCACCAATGATGCCAAAGTAAGTATGGGAGTAAAGGAAGAGGATGTGGACAGTTGCTTTATGGGATGCAACGGAGTGGTTTACCTTACCAATAAGGTTTTTGCCCCGGCGGCTTACCGTTCCGTTTCTTTTCCGGCTCTGGTGCGTCGCAACACCACCATGGGAGTGGTGTATTGGGCCATTGAACAATTAGGACTGGATGCCTACCTGAATTCAATGGACACACGTTACAGCCTGATACTCCCCACGAATGACGCTTTTTTGAAGTATGTGGATCCCTGTACCTATGGCAAAGGAACTTCCACACTTTACGAATTTTTTTGGGATAGCGACAGGCAGAACGTGGGAGCTTATAAATATCAGTACGATATGACCACGGGGACGATTTTAGATCCCGATAATAAAGAAACCGTTTATGCCAACAGTTCTTCCGGTAAGGATAATGATCCGATAATGAACCGTCTGAGCGATATTATGGAAAATGTAATCATCGTGGGTGACATTGAAGATGGGCATGCTTATTATAAGACGAAGGGCGGAGGGACAATCAAGGTCGAAGGCGGCGGAGCTGATATTAAAATCAGCGGTGGCTTGCAGATTGAGCAAAATGCTCCTCTCAGTGTTTCTACTATTTATGACCAGACAGAAAACGGTAACGGAAAAGCCTACGTGATTGATGATGAGGTTTTGATGACAAGCCGGAAGTCTGTTTACCAGACATTGACAGAACATGAGGAGTATTCCCGTTTTCTGGAATTGTTAAGCGGTGGCGATCCGGATTCGACGGATTATAATTTGCTGACATCCCAAATAGATGACAAGTATTCTTGTGTAGACCAAAATGTACGTTTGTTCGAGACATACAATTATACGGTTTACGTGCCGACCAATAAGGCCATAGAAGAATTGCATGAGAAAGGCGTTCTCCCATATTGGGAAGACTTCGATAATGCAACCGATCCCGATGTCCGCTACAAGATTAAAAACAGAATCGTGAATTTCTTGCGTTACCATATACAGGATAACTCCGTATATATTGGCGATGGAAGTGAAAGTGGAGTTAAATATGAAACGGCCAAATTGAATCCGGCCAACCGGCGCTTTTATAGTATTACCGTGGATAAGGATGGCGATAACGGTATGACTGTGACCGATAATCTCGGGCGGACGCGGCATGTGGTGACCACTGAAGGTCTTTATAACAATATGTGCCGTGAATATGCTTTCGATACGGGCAAAAATACCATATATACCTCGTCATACGCCGTGGTACATTTGATTGACGGAGCATTGATGTATGATGAAGAACAAATGGAGAAATATGAATAACAGGTAATGTCGAATTGATAAATGAACATTATGAATAATAGAATATTGATGACCGTCATATGGCTTGGGCTTATGGTCGGTTCGGTTCATGCCCAGATAACGTCCGTGAGCGGTACTGTCCGGGATGAGATGGAAACATTGATAGGGGCGACGGTGTGTGAGGTTGATGCTACTGGGCGTAACATCAATGCCACAATCACGGATTTCAACGGCCATTTCGCCATGAAGGTAAAAAGTACGAAGAATAAACTGAAAATCAGTTTTATGGGGTATAAGACGCAAACACTTCCCATAAATCGTACGGTATATAACATCACCTTGGAGTCGGCTCAACGTGTAATGAAAGAGGTGTCTGTCGTATCCAAGAAACGTTTGAACAGTGGGGGGCTGGCTATTCCGGAAAGAGAAGTCAGTTTTGCAACCCAAACCATTTCTACAAAAGAATTCGAAGGATTGGGCATTACGACTGTTGATGAAGCTTTACAGGGACGTATTGCCGGGCTTGACATTATATCTAATTCCGGTAATTTGGGAAGTGGGACTACGATGCGTTTGCGTGGGACGTCCTCCATTAGTACGCTGACCAACCAAAATCCCCTTATTGTCGTGAACGGTAATACGTGGAATGTAGACATGAGCACGTTCGACATTAATAGTGCCAATGATGAAACTTTTGCCCAGTTGTTGAACGTCAATCCTGAAGATATTGAAGAAATCAGTGTGTTGAAGGATGGTGCCGCCACGGCTATTTACGGCTCGCAAGGAGCCAACGGGGTTATTGAAATCAAGACCAAACGTGGTAAAAGGGGAGCGCCGACCGTGAGTTATTCTTTACGTCTTACGGGGACTTATCAACCGGAAGGCTATAAAATGCTGACGGGTGATGAATACACGATGTTGCTGAAAGAAAGTTATTTCAATCCAGAGCAAAGCTCTACGGCTTCTAATATTCCGGAATTGAACTACGACCCTACCTTTTCGGAGTATGAACAATACAATAATAATACCGATTGGCAGGATGAAGTGACCCAATGGGGATTACGGCAGAATCATTACGTTTCTGTAACAGGAGGAGGCGAGAAGGCCACTTTCCGGATTTCAGGAGGTTATGACCATGAGACCGGATCCGTCATCCAACAAAAGTTGGACCGTTTGTCCACCCGTCTGGCTTTGGACTATTATGTGAGCGACCGTATCAAGATTTCGACGAACTTTGCCATGACTTATACGGACAACCAGAAGAATTACGATGACTTGTTGTCCATTGCTTATAAAAAGATGCCCAATATGTCCGTTTATGAGCAGGATTCCCGTACGGGGCTTTCCACCGGAAGGTATTATGAGATGCTCCAGTCCGCCTCTTCCGTATTTAACGGGAATCAGAAAGATTTGGTAAATCCTGTGGCCAGTGCACATTTGGCAAAATTCGGTGACAAGACTTACGACATCACTCCGGAACTGGAAATCCAATACAACCTGTTGGGAACCACTGAAGACGAATGGCAGTTGAGGTGGAACGGACGGGTAAATATGAATGTTTTCAATGAGTATATCGACAAGTTTTATCCTCAGGAACTGAAGACCATAAGCTGGAACGGGGATGTCAATATGGGGTATACCGGAAGTTCGAAGAATGTGGCCATCGATACCAAACAGACGTTGACGCTCGTTCCGGCTTTCAAGAATAAGGATCATTCCATGATGGCCATGGCGCGCTTCAATCTCATATCCGGTAACAACAACCAACAGCTTACAGAGTCTCGCGGGCTTCCTTCCGGAGGAATAGAAAGTCCTGATGCCGGTGGTTTGATTAAGCAGATGTCTACCAGCTATAAGCAATGGCGTTCCATCTACTACATGTTTTCCATGCACTATTCGTACAAGAGCCGTTATTCGTTGGATTTCTCCCTGCGTGCCGATGGCAGTACGAAATTCGGCCCGAACCAACGTTGGGGTGTTTTCCCTGCCGTCTCCGCACGTTGGAATATTATCGACGAGTCATGGATGGATTGGAGCCGTAAATGGCTGTCCATGCTTTCCATCCGCCCCAGTTGGGGAATGGTGGGCAACCAGCCTACGGAGGATTATCTTTATGAAAGCAAATTCGGAACCGGTTCGGCTTATATCGACATGAATGCCATGAGCCAACTGAACATGCGTCTTACGGACCTTCGTTGGGAGACAAAATCCACGTACGATGTGGGTATAGATTTGGGATTCTTGAACGACCGTTTGAAATTGACTTTGGAATGGTATCATTCAACTACGGACGACATGTTGATGCGGGATGTCTCCATACCTTCGAGTACGGGATTCTCCAAATTGGCTTATAGGAATGTTGGTAAAATGCGAAATTTGGGTTGGGAATTCAATATAACGACAAACCGGATTATCAAAGCCGGTAAGTTTTCTGCCGATTTCAATGTAGCATTCGGTAACAATAAGAACGAAATTCTCGAAATGGATGCCACCGTACTGAACATGTTGAATACCAAGTTTACACAAGAAAACCGTAACGTGTTGCAGCGTGTGCAATTGAACAATCCTTTCGGGGCAATTTACGGTTTCCGTTACAAAGGAGTATATCAATATCATTACGAGACTTTTGCGGATATGAGTGTGGCCGAACAAGAACAGTTTCTGGCAGACGGAAAGACGGCTCCGGTGGTTTTGAATGCCAATGGGGAAATCATTCGGGACAGCAAGGGGAATCCTAAACGGACAAAGTACTGTTTCTCGAATGCTGAAAATGAGTCGAAAGATTATGATTTCAAAGGAGGAGATGCCATTTACGAGGACATCAACCATGATGGCAATATTAATGAGTTGGATATTGTATACCTCGGTTCTTCATTGCCTAAGCTTACGGGAGGCTTTGGTTTCACGTTGAATTACGACCGTTGGAGGTTGAATGCCCAGTTCAATTACCGTGTAGGTAATAAGATTCTGAATTTGGCCCGTCTGGATGCCGAGTCTATGATAACGAACAATAATCAAAGCCAGGCCGTGAATTATCGTTGGCGTAAAGAAGGGGATGTAACCCCGATTCCACGGGCTATGTACGGGACATTAAGTAACGGTGCCGTATCCAATTACAACACGTTGGTCAGTGACAGGTTTGTGGAAGACGGTTCGTTCCTGCGGCTCAATTATTTGCAACTGTCGTATTCGTTCAGTAGTAAGGTGGCTCGGACATTACGGCTTAAGGGATTACGTTGCTATGTGAGTGCGAACAATTTGTTTGTATTGACGAAATACAAGGGTGTGGATCCCGAAATCAATTATGGAAGTTACGGTGTGGCACAAGACAATGGTCAGACACCACGTGCGAAGTCTTTTACCTTGGGTGTGACCGTAGATTTCTAAATAATAATCAAAAGCGAAGAAATATGAAATCATATGCAATCTTAATGTCGGCAGCGTTAGCCGTATGTTCATTTTCCGGTTGTGAAGACTTTTTGGACATCAAGCCATTGAATGATATTGTGCTGGAGAATTTCTGGGATGAAAAAAGCGATGTGGACAATATGATAAGCGGCTGTTACTCTACGATGCAAAGTGGTGACTTCGTGTACCGGCTTATGGTTTGGGGTGAAGTCCGTTCAGACAATATCGTGGCGGGCAACAATGTGAATACGAATGTTGACTTGTCCAATATCTTTCAAGAGAACTTGCGGGCGAACAATTCTTATACGAAATGGGAGAAGTTCTATAGCGTAATCAACAGTTGCAATTTGATTATAAAGTATGCTCCCCAAGTGGCAGAGAAGTCGCCGGACTATACGCAGAGTGCTTTGAAAGCGACAATCGCAGAAGCTTCGGCGTTGCGTGACTTGTGTTATTTCTATTTGATTCGTGCCTTTCGCGACGTTCCTTATACGACGGAGGCATATGTGGACGACAACCAGCCGTTGGCTCTACCGGCCAGTAAATTCGATGATATATTGGATGCGCTGATAAAAGATCTCGAATCAGTTCAAAATGACGCAGTGAAAGTTTATCCGGAAACAACTCCTTTGTACCAAACCGGAAGAATCACGCAGGATGCTATCCATGCCATGCTTTGTGAGATGTATTTGTGGAAACAAGATTACGAAAAGTGTATATGGTATGCCGATACGGTCATCAATGCCAAACTACAAGAGTATAATGAGAAATACAGAGAGTATGGTGGCCTTGTGAACGGTGTGGTAGATAAACTAGTTGAAGGATATCCCCTGATTAGCGATGCGAACAGTACCAATACCATGTATGGCAGCGCCTATACCCAATTATTTGTGGATGGCAACAGCAGTGAGAGTATTTTTGAATTGACTTATATGGACAATGACAATATGCTTTCCAATGAAGCTGTGAGCCATGGTTATGGTAATGAAGAAACTTTTCCTGGCTTTTTCCGTCCTGCCGATTTCATAGCTACGGATATTCCGGACCATTCTTACCAGGTTTATAATAACATGTATGATACACGTTACTATGAAAGCTTGCAGCGTTCCACTTCTACGGATTTCAAGATTAACAAGTATGTCACAAACGGTGCCACTATTGATTTGTCAGCTTCCACATCCGATGAATTAGCCGTGTCTTACGGTACGGCTTATAGGGCAAGTTATTGTTCGGCTAACTGGATAGTTTACCGTCTGACGGATATTATGCTGATGAAAGCCGAAGCATTGGTACAGCTGGCCATTGACAAAGAGAATGGAAAGGACCCGAAGCTGTCCGAGGCTTTCAAGCTGGTGAATGCAGTAAATCTCCGTTCCAATTGTGACAAGAATAAGGTGGCGGTCCTGGACAGCACGTTGTATACGACAAAAAGCACGATGGACAACCTCGTGATGGCCGAGCGCCAGCGAGAACTTATGTTCGAGGGGAAAAGATGGTTCGACTTGGTACGTCGTGCACGTCGTGAGGGTAATACGGATTATTTGGTAGAACAAGTCAAACGTAAATATACGACGAACGGTTCTGCCGTGCAGAGTAAACTTTCGAAGATGGAGGCTATTTATTGGCCTTATAACGAGGACGAGCTAAAAGTTAATCTGTATTTGGAGCAGAACCCAGCCTTTGCAAGCGGAGAAAGCAGTTCGTTCGAATAAAGACAGTGTAAACACAAAAAAAGAATGATGATTATGAAAAGGTCAGTATTTAAATATTGGAGTGGTATAGTCAGCTTATTTTTCCTGTTCGGTTTCATGGGGTGTTCCGACGAACCGGATGAGATGAATTATTACACTTTCAAAGGACAGATGATGAGCGATTATCTGCTCCAGACAAAACAGTTCAGCGACTTTGCCACGTTGGTCAACCGTGCCGGAATGATGGACATGCTTTCTTCATACGGTTCTTATACATGTTTTGCTCCGACCAATGCGGCTTTACAAGATTACATCAAAGGAAAAGGGTTGAAATCAATCGATGAGTTGACGGATGCGGATTGTGATACGATTGTCCGTACACATTTGGTAGAAAACATGTATTCTACGTCTGAGATGAACGACGGGGTATTGCCGACAACCAATATGAATCGTCGCTATTTGGAAATAGGGCATGGCAATGATGAGAACGGGAACGCCGTGGTTATGGTCAACAAGACTGCCCATGTCATTTTCGAGCTTCAAGATGACTCAGTGGAGAACGGAATCATGCAACCCGTAACAGAAGTGTTGGAAAACTCCAACCGGATGTTGCCGAAGGTATTGGAGCAGAACGAAAAGATTTCAACGTTCTATGCTGCTTTGAAGGCCACGGGGTTATTGGATTCTCTCAATATGTACCGTGACGATTCATGGAATCCGGATTTGTATGAACGTTATTACTACACGTCCCATATCAACCAAGAGACGGCTACTGTTCCTGATGAAAAGCGTTACGGGTTTACGTTGTTCATTGTGCCGGATTCGATATTGTCGAGGAAATATGGAATTGTGCCCGGCGACATCAAGGGACTTTACAATAAGGCATGCGAGATATATGATGCGGTTTATCCCGAAGATAAAAATGCCGAATATCATAGTTTTGAACAGTTGGAACACCGTAAGAATCCGTTGAACCGTTTTATGGCCTACCACATCCTCGACCGTGACGTAAAAGGATGGAATTACCTGACCCCACTGAACGACATAGGTATAGAGACCACTTTGATGAATCCCGAAGATTGGTATGAGACAATGTTGCCTCGTACGATGATAAAGGTGGAAAAACTTACGGTATGGAAATATACAAACATGTCGGGCGACCAACGTTTGGAAATCTACCTGAACCGGCGTTATGATGACAACTACAGTATTCACGGTTCCATGGTCAGCCGTACGATAGAACCGGAATATGAGCAAGAGGGATTGAACGGGAGGTATTTCTATGTCAACGACATCGTGGCTTTTAGCACAGACACTCGTGACATCGTGCACAACTGCCGCATCCGTATGGATTTTTCTACTATATTCCCGGAGTTGATGACGAACGATATCCGTCAGAATGGCGACCCAGCATATAACGATCCACCTTTCGACGAGACGGCTAAGTATGGGCGTAATTACTATTTTCCGAACGGGTATTTGAAGAATGTGAATAATGTGGGATATTTTATTTACCGTCGTCCGCATTTGGGATTCTACTGTTATGAAGGAGACGAAATGAATTTGTTCGGAGATTATGATTTCACGTTTAAAATACCTCCTGTCCCGTTTGAAGGCGATTGGCAGATCCGTTTAGGGTTCACCTGTGAACCGACGCGTGGAATCGGACAAATCTATTTCGACGATGTGCCGCAAGGGATACCTTTGGATATGACCAAAAGCCTTTCCGACCCTACCATCTTGGGTACGGCATTCCGCAGCGATTACACTACTGCCATGTCTTCTTCTGAAAAACTGGAAGAACGGAAAGCGTTGAAAAACAAAGGATATTATCGTGGTGCTGCCGGAGGCTATCATTTATTGGGAGACCGTCATGATATATTTGCAAATTGTGCGGATACTTATCGCATTGTGCTTTGTACGGTACATATCAATCCTGATAAAGACCATTTCTTGCGTATTCGCAACGTTTCGGACAACGGTAGCACGGAATTCATGCTTGATTATCTGGAACTGGTGCCCAAGAGCGTATATGGTGTGACGGATGAAGGAGAGCAGGAGGATGATTTATAAGATGAATAAAATAGCGAAGTATGAAAAAGGCAATTATAAAATGTGTTTGGGCGGTATTGCTACCGCTCGTGACATCGTGCAGTGATGAATGGGATGAACATTACGGGCAGGGTAACCCTATGGCCAGTGACGAGTCCTTGTGGCAGGCGTTGAAAGAACGACCTGAACTGTCCAACTTTGTACGTTTAGTGGAAAATGTGGGATATGAATACTATTTCGAAGGAGACCGAATGTTAACCCTCTTCGCCCCCACCAACGACTATCTCACGGCAGATGCAGTGGACAGCTTGACGGAAGTCTACAACACCCAAAAGAACAATCGGGTAAAGAATAATGACAATATCGTTGTCAAACAAGTTTTGCAAAACCACATGGCGATGTATAATTATACTGCAATTCCATCCGGAGATTCGGTGCAGATGATGATGTTGAACGGCAAATACAGCTATTTGGCAGACGGGGCGGTGAATGGAGTGAAGTGTCTGACCTCCAACGAACTTTATCGCAACGGTGTGTTGTTTACCGTGGATGGTCGGCTTCCATATTTTGCGAACGTGTCCGAATACTTCAGCACAGATGCCGATCTGGACAGTATCGCGTCTTTCTTTAGTCGGTATAACGTGTACGAATTCGATCCCTCCCGTAGTGTTCCGGGGGAGATTGTGGATGGGAAGACTGTTTACCTGGATTCCGTGATGAACCTGAAGAATGTCATGTTCGACGAGTTGGGATATATCAACCGTGAAGACAGTGCCTATTGGATGGTAGTACCTACAGACCGGCAGTGGAGGAGTCTTTATGAGGAATATAAAGCTTATTTCAACTACGACAATACGACGGCAAAGCGCGATTCCATGGAAAATGTGATGACGCATAAGGCTATTATACAAGGTACGATATTCAATATGAACATCCAGCCCTCGCTGAACGATTCTGTCATATCGACCAATTATAACGAGTCCAATTACAGGTACTATAAGTGCTTGCGTCCCTTCGATCAAGGAGGAGTCTTTGCTGAGGCCCGTAATGTCACGTGCAGCAATGGAAAGGTGTTTATAGCGGATGATTGGGTGATAGACAAACGTACGACATTCTTTCAGGAAATAAAGATTGAAGCGGAGAATGCTTACTATAGGGACAGTGTGGCCAAATGTAAGGAACCGGTTATCACTTGTGCCGTTCCGGCAGGCAATCCGTTGTACGGGCAGGTGTCGGGTAATGCTTTTGTGCAGGTGGAACCGCGTAATACTGCTGTGACCCCGTTGATACGATACACGATTCCCAGTGTCTTATCCAACATAGGGTATGATATTTATGCCGTTTTTGCTCCCGCGATAGCGGCTGACACGCTGGCTACGGACACGCTTCCGCTGAAAGTCAAGTTTTCGTTGAAATACAACGACCAGGATGGCAAGCAAGTGAATGATATTAAAATGAAGAATCCGATTAGCGGCACCTATTCGTATGAGACAGTTCCTAACGTCGTAGATACTATTCTCGTAGCCAGCGATTACAAAATACCTACATGTAGTTATGGATTGAGCGAACCTCAAGTCCGCCTCACGGTGGAAAGCGACCGTTCGACTTCCAAATACACGCGTATCCTGCGTTTGGATTGTATCATATTCAAGCCGCATGAAAATGACAACAATGATTCTAACGAATAATATAAGACCATGATAGACATGAAATATAAAGTATATTGCATTTCGGCCATGATGTTGTGTTGCGTGGTTTCGAAAGCACAGGAAAAAGATACTGTCGAGGTTGGAGATAGTGTGAAGAAAGAAAATGTCAGCCGTGTATGGAAGAACGTGAAGACACGTACCATACGTGGGAAGGTGTTGAGCGGGACGGACAAGAAGCCCAAAGGAGGAGCCATGGTCAGTACACATGGCATCAGCGGTTACAGTACGTTGACGGAAGAAGACGGGACTTTTAAACTAGACCTCCCCGTTTTTGCTTCTTCCATCGATGTTTCTTCTCCGGACGACCATCTGGTGGAAGTAGGTTTGCGCTCTACGGAAGAGCAGCCGCTCATCTTTTTATATCCTCAGACCGTGGCACCGTTGTACGGTAAGAAAACCGATATCCTGAATACGCGTGTAGCCGACGGATTCAACTATTCTCCGTCTCTGTCGGTAGAGGAAGACGTACAGCGTGAACTGGGAGCAAGCGTACACACCGTGATGCGTAACGGTACACCCGGTATCGGAGGCGTAATGATGATGAGTGGCCTGAATTCCATTAATGCCAATGCGCAGCCGCTTATCGTGATAGACGGAGTGCCTTTGGATCAACAATATGGTAGGGAGATGCTTCACGATGGGTTCTACAACAACATCCTGACTAATATCAATCCGGCAGACATCGACCGGGTGACGGTGTTGCGTAACGGGACAGCCCTTTACGGGGCCAAAGGTGCCAACGGAGTTATTCTTATAGATACCCGGCGCAGTAAAAGCATGGCCACACGTATCACGGCCTCTTTGTCGGCCGGCGTTACGTTGGAGCCACGTTATTATGACATGATGAACGCTTCCCAATACCGGACTTATGCCAGCGAAATGCTCAAGACTACCAATACGACCATTCGCGACTTTAACTTTTTGGACGATTCTCCTTCAAACTATTATGCGGAGAAATACAACAAAAACACAGATTGGAAAGAAAAGGTCTACCGGGAGGCTTTCATGCAGAATTACGGTATCAATGTGGAAGGTGGAGATGAAGTGGCACAATACAACCTGTCATTGGGATATACGGGAGCTCAATCCACATTGGAACAAAATGATATGGACCGTCTGAACATCAGGTTTAATTCCGATATAGCATTAGGTAGCAAGCTGGACGTACGTTTTGATGCGGCGTTTACCAATATTACCCGCAATTTGCGTGACGATGCGGCACCCTCGAGTTATGAAGAAGGAACGCCCACGTCTCCGTCTTTCTTGGCGTATGCCAAGGCACCGATGCTGAGTCCTTATACTTTTTCCGGAGGAAAAATCTACGAAAACCATTTGGATGTGACAGACGAGACATATTTGGACGAGGCATTGGCCGGATATAGCAATTATAACTGGAAGTTAGGTAATCCGTTGGCCATTTTAGAATATGGCGAGGCGCAGAACAAAAACCATTTCGAGAACTCCATGCTGAGCCTTTCTATCAAACCCAAGTTTAAGTTCAACGATCATCTGTCGCTCAGCGAGCATTTCAGCTATGTGCTGACGAACACGAACGAGAAGTATTATATCCCCTTGAATGGCGTACCCGACTACTATGTGTCGAGCCTCGGGGCCTTCCGCCAGAATGAGGCACGCTCGTTGTTCTCCAAGCAGAATTCTATCATGAGCGACACTCGTTTGGAGTGGAATCAACGGTATGCTGCACATGCCATTGCCCTACGTGGTGGCTTCCGCATGCAATGGGACAGTTACCAGTTAAATACCCAGGTTGGTTACAATACGGGAAATGACAAGACGCCATTTATTTCTTCTTCCTTGCTGGATGCCGCTACCGGAGGGACGAACGATCAATGGAATTCCCTGGCCTACTATGTCCAAGCCGATTATAATTTCAAAGGACGCTATTATTTGCAGGCTACGATGGCAGCCGAAAGTTCTTCCCGTTTCGGACGCGACACGGACCAAGGCGTGAAGATGTGTGGGGTGAAGTGGGGAATCTTCCCGGGTTTCCAGGCTTCATGGGTTGCTACAAACGAGTCTTGGATGGCAGGGCTGGGCTTTCTCAACTATCTTCGTCTTTCAGCCGGAGTGGATGTGAGTGGAAATGATGATTTGCCTTACTATGCCACACGTTCGTATTTTGCCAGTTCGGACTATATGGGATTGGCTTCCGGGTTGACGATTGCCGGCATCGGCAATGAGAAAATCCAATGGGAGAGGACGCGTAGGATCAATATCGGTGTAGATGCCAATTTGCTGAACAACCGCTTGGGCGTACGTTTCAATTATTTCCGCAGTGCCACCGACCATTTGCTGATGTGGCAAGAGATGTCTTACCTGAGTGGATTGGATAAGACTTGGGGCAACGGCGGAAAGCTGGAGAATCGCGGTTTCGACGTGGAAGCCACGGGAGTGGTGTGGGCGTCACCGTCATGGCAATGGCAAGTCGGTGCCAGCGTAGGGCATTACAAGAACAAGGTCACTGCTTTACCCGATGGACAACGGTATATGGACACGGAGATACTCGGGGCCACTGTGCGTACGGAGATAGGCCGGCCGGCCAATTTGTTTTACGGCTATAAGGCACAGGGTGTATTTTCCACGAGCGCGGAAGCCCAAGCCGCAGGTTTGTACATCCACGATGACAACGGGGTGGACCGGACTGCATTCGAGGCTGGAGACATGCACTTTGCAGACTTGGATGGTGACCATTTTATCACAGAGGCCGACCGCATGGTGATTGGCGACCCCAATCCGGATATTTATGGTAATATCTTCACCTCTGTACAATACCGGCGTTTGCGGTTGGACGTGCGTTTCAACTATTCTTTGGGCAACGACATCTACAATTATACGCGTCAGCAACTTGAATCGGGAAGCCGTTTCATGAACCAGACCGCGGCACTTGCCCGTCGCTGGCAGATGGAAGGGCAGCAGACCGACATTCCCCGGCTCTCGTTCCAGGATCCGATGGGCAACAGCCGTTTCAGCGACCGCTGGATTGAAGACGGAAGCTATTTGCGGCTGAAAACTGTGACGTTGAGTTATGACCTGCCTGTCTCTTCCACGTTTTTGCAGGGATTGCAGTTCTGGGTACAGGCCAATAACGTGGTTACTTTAACCCGTTATTTGGGTTCCGACCCCGAGGGTACGGCGTTGTCTGCTGTCCTGGGACAGGGTATTGATGCCGGAAGCTTGCCGCAAAGCCGCAACTTCATGGTAGGAATTAAAATCAATTTTTAATCTTAAAAGTATCATGACGATGAAAACAAATATATGCAGATTAATGGGTTGGGGCGTGGTGGCTGCAGCCGTATCGTCCGTCTCCCTTACGGGATGCCAGGATTTCTTTGAGCAGGAGTCCGACCATATCATCTTTGCCGACGGCGACCATCTGAATAATCCCACGGATACGGTATATTCCATGATGGGAATCTTGCAGAAGATGCAGGCCATTGCCGACCGTTCGGTCTTGTTGGGTGAAGTTCGTGGCGATTTGGTGGATGTCAACGAATACACTTCGGCCGACCTTCGCAATATCGCCTTGTTCGAATTGGACGACAGTGCCAATGTGTACAACCAACCTCGCGACTATTACGCCGTCATCAACAACTGTAACTATTACATCGCTCGTGCCGACACGGCGTTGAAAAACAACCGGAACGAAAAAGTCTTCATGCGTGAATATGCCGCAGCCAAGACTTTCCGTGCATGGACGTACTTGCAGTTGGTGTTGGCTTACGGCAAAGTACCTTTCGTTACCGAACCTATTTTGCTGTCGGGCGATTTGGAACGCGACTATCCGAAATTGGAAGTGAAGGATATTTGTGAGCGGTTGATTGCCGACCTTGTCCCGGTAGCCGATGAGAATATTCCTTTATTCAACGGTTTAAGCGTAGATAGCCGTCTGGTTTATGTCCCGACCAAAATCATGTTGGGAGACTTATGCCTGTGGGCCGGACGTTACCGCGAAGCGGCACAATGGTATTACCGTTACATATCCACACGTAATGGTGAACAGTCCGCTTACGCCCTAAGCACGAATTGTTCGGCTTGGAACCGGGATGAGAAAGATTATAAAAGTTGGAGCGATAGCTATAGTAGCATGCTTACATCGGAGGGATATGCCACAGATGCAGAACTGATTTCGCTGATTCCCTGTCCCACTGGGATGGCGGACTTGAATTATAGCCAATTGCGGAATATCTTCAATTCCACTAATGAAAATGCCTATCGGCCTGAACTGTCACCGTCTGTGGCTTTGACCGACTTGTCGGAATCACAAGTATATTGCAACTACTCCACGGCCAGTGAAGTGACGTACGCGCCGGAGGATCTTCCGGAAGGTCGTGGCGACTTGCGGTTGCCGAGTATCGTGCAGGAAAGTTCGGTGAACTACGATAATGCTTGGCGGCCCTCCCAGACCATTTATAAGTATTCATCAGCCAATGTGCGCACTTATCGTCGTGCTATGGCTTACCTGCGGATGGCCGAAGCCCTGAACCGCGCCGGTTATCCCCGTTTTGCTTATGAGATTTTGGCCGATGGCGTAAACGATTCCATCGTGCGTGCCCGTATCCTTCCTTATTGTCCCACACTGGCAGACAGCGTATTTGTGCAGAGTTTCAGTTTCCCCGAAAACCGTTATGTCGTGAGATGTCTGGATACCAAAGCTACAGACATCAATACCATAGGCTTGCACTCGCGCGGTTCCGGCTGGACGGAGTTCAACGAGCACTATGCTTTCCCCGTGGTGCCCGAAGGAGTGGCAGACACGCTACAATATCAGATAGAGAAGGTAGAAGACATGCTGATGGACGAGGGGGCTTTGGAGTTGGCCTTCGAGGGACAGCGTTTCTACGACCTGATGCGTGTGGCTCTGCGGCGTAATGATCCCGCTTATCTGGCAGAAAAGATTTATGCCCGCCGGGGAGAAGACCGGAAGGGGGAGATGCGTTCGCTCATCAAAACGCAACTGACCGACATACATTCATGGTATTTGAACTGGAGGGGACAAATCGGATATTAAGATTGTTAAAGAATAACGCGTGAGGCGGGAAAGGACGGTGCTCCTTTTCCGCCTTGCTTTTTCCTCTAACCTTTTTTGTCTTGAACTTTCTTCTCGAAGAGAACGCTTGAATCGTCCCTTCCAAAGATCGTGTTCCCAATCTCAGGAGAACGGAAAATCAATCTCAAGAGATTGATTTTTCAATCGGCTGCAAGTGATTTTTCAATCTGCGGAGAAAAAAACAGTGTTTTCTATTTGTTTATAAATCATTGATATGTAATTTATTATGTACATTCTTGTGATGAAAGACTTTGGTTCTCCATGCCTCGGAATGGCTTTCTTCTGATGTACATGTTTTTGATATGAAAAATCCACCAGAAACTTAGTTCCAGTGGATTGCCTGTTCCGTCCTTACACCGGAGGGTGGCTTGCTGAGGGGATATAACCGTAATGGATTCACAAAGAGTATTAGCGGTGTGGGTCACCGTTTTGGTGAGTCCTGCGAATGCTCAGTTCGTTTTGCATTTTTTCATTGAATTCTTTTGTAATAGGATAATAGAAGAGGGCGGTCACACCGGCGGCAAACAAAATGGCAGGTACTACGCTCGACACGAGACGGATGCCCTCTACGGCCATGTCAGACTGTACAACAGACGCGCCGGACATATATCCGAAAGCCGAAAGCAACAGGCCTGCGAAAGCTCCGCCGAGGCCCAGCCCGGTTTTCAGGGCAAATACGACACCGGAAAAGCAGAAACCGGTGGCCCGGCGTTCGTTGACATACTCTATATGGTCGGCTACGTCGCCAATCATGGCCCACAACAAGGGCACGGTGGGAGCGTAGGCCAAACTTTTGAGGATTCCGAGCAGGAAGATGGTTTGGATGTCGCTGACGCTTGGCAGGTAGAACAAAGCCGTGAAGAAAGCCGTCAATGAGAGACATGCGATAAACGTAGAGCGCTTTCCGTAGCGGTTGGCCAAAAAGTTACTCAACAGAATGACACCAAAGAATTGGGTGATAGCCCCGACGGTGTTGAACAGAGAGAATCCTACGGAATAGGCCTGACTGGCATCCGTGTCGAAGCCTAAGCGGCACAGGAACGCGCTCAGGGCGTACGGGTCGACGTAATTCTGGAAGTAGAAGCTCATGGCACTGCCCCACAAGGCCAGCGTGATGAACACGAAGAGGGTCAGCACGAACATGGCGCGCCAAGGCACATTGCCCAACAGGTCGCTCACGTCGCGGCGTATGTTCATCTCTTGCTGGGGCGGAGGGGCGATGCGTTCGCGCGACGACCAGAAGGCCACTACGAGGCAGACGAACGCCACGGCGGCATAGAGGCTCACGGTGTAGAACCATCCCATGCGGTCGTCACCGTTTCCGAAACGGGACACGAGGGGCAACGTCAGCCCTTGTACCACGAACTGGGCGATGGTGGAACCTACGAAACGTATGGAGGTGATGCTGGTGCGTTCCTTGATGTCACCTGTCATCACCCCGCCGAGCGAAGAGTAGGGCGTATTGTTGAACGAATACATGGCCATCAGCAAGACGTAGGATGCCGTGGCGTAAACTGCCACCATCGTCTTGTCCTCGATGCCGGGATTGTAAAATGCCAGCACGTAGAACACGCAGAAGGGGAGGGCTGTCCAGAGCACCCACGGCCTGTATTTCCCCCAACGGGTCTGCGTACGGTCGGATAGGATACCGGCCAACGGGTCGATAAAAGCATCGGCCACCCGGGCGATGAGCAATACGGAACCGGCCACGGCTCCGTCGAGCCCGAAGATGTCGGTGTAGAATTTCAACTGGAATATCATCATCATCTGGAATACCAGATTGGCAGCCACGTCGCCGAGCGAGTAGCCTACCTTTTCGCGCATGGATATTTTAGGGTTCATGTGATAATAATAAGAAGGTTTTGATTCGTTTGCGAAGTTAGCCATAAAGTAGTGTTCTGGCGTTCCTTTATGTCGCATGTTGTTTTCATTATCTCGCAAAAATAGGATGGATGATGCAAACAAACGAAAAAGAGGGACAGAACTGATATTCTGTCCCCCTTGTCATCTATAAGAATTCATCATGGGATTATTTCACGATGATTTTCTTTGTCACAGTCGTACCGTCTTCCATTGTCTGGCGCAGGATGTTTACGCCTTTCTGCAGACGCGGTAACTTGATGCCGTCCACGCTGTAGATTTCTTGGGACTTCACTTTGCCTGTGGCAAGGGTTTCGTCGATAGACTCTCCGTTGTCGAGTGACACGCAGGTCAGGCGCACGTTGTCGAACTTACACCAACCGCAGTTGTTCCAACCTTCGGGAGCAGCCGTCCTCTTGTAGGTGTATTCCCAGTGTCCGTCGGTGCGTACGCCCAATTTCAAAGGTTCGTTGGCAGCGAGGTGTACTACAACTTCAAGGGTGTTGAGCGGTCCTTTGTCACCCATGTCGCCATTGTTCTTGCAATCTACTTCATCATATCCGCCGAACGTGCGTTCCACTTCGTAGGGATGGCCTTCCTCAAGTTGGTCGAGGTCGTATTCATCTTCCCAACCGTAATACATGGCCGCGTTGTTCACAAACAGACGCTGTCCGGCCAGGCGGTAGTCATCGTTGTCGTTAGGTACGACCATGTCTACTGTTACTTTGTAGTAACCGGCAGGCAGGCCTTCTACGGTCTGGTACATATATACGTCGGGGAAGTCGCCGGACTGGAGGCAGAATCCATATTCTCCGTCCGTGCAATCCACATTCTTGTCGGGGCTTGTGAAATTGTTCAGCCCGGCAGCGTTCATGTCCTCAGCCTTCGTGCAGACGATGCTGTCTATCATGAAAGTCCAACCGAATGGCGCATTGTATACGGAGTTCACGCCTTCGCCCAATCCATATTGGTCTTCAAAGCTCGGGTTGACAAGGACATGCGTGAGGTCGTCGTTTGCCTTGATGCCCTTCTCTATTTTGGCGTTCCGGGCCAGTTCGAGGTATCGGGCGGCGATTTCGTCGATTCTCTCAGGGGTGAGTTCGTCGGATTCGTTTTGGTATCCGGCACTGTACGTGTCATAGAGGGCTTGAAGCTGTTGCCCTGATTCCGTGGCGGCTACACCTTCGTATGCCAAGTCCTTGGCGGCCACTTCGTTGGCGTGTGCAAGGAGTTTGAACGATTCGATGCTTTCGTCTACGTTGCCGATAGCTTCGGTCAGAGTGGCGATTACGTCAATGTATTCGTCGAAGTCGGCTTCGGGGTCGTTTACGAGTTCTGTGCCACGGTTGTACGCCTCTGTCATTTGCTTTTTGATGGCTCCGTTCATCTTCTCGCCCAAATAAGGTTCTACCTTTTCCAACCATTGTTCGAGCAATGCGATGACTTTTTCCAAGTCCTTGCCCACGTAAGTCAGCGTGAAGTTGTCATAGCATCCCCACCTCGCGAATTGGTCACCGTAATTTCGTATGCCGAATGTCAGTTTGCCGTCGATGACAAAAGCTTGTACGGTGTTCTTGAAATAGCCCTTGTCGAAGTATTGCCGGGCACCGCTTTCGGTATTCGGCATCATGACACCGGATTTCGTTCCCTGACGGATATCCCAGGACGCAGTGAATTCATCACCAGTGAAGGCATCTTGGAACGAATGTTTTATTTTTTGTTCGCCGTCATTCAGGAAGATGTATGAAGACACGGTGCTAATCAGGCTGTCTCCTTTGCCGATGGACCATAAGGAGTCCATTTTCTCGAAGTTCCAATCCGCACGTTGGAAAGCCTGCACGCTCAATTCGTATACACCGTTCGGCATGCCCAACAGCGTTTGGTTGATTTCACCCGTCTGCCCCTCTCCTATGGTAAGCAAGTCGTTGCTGAGGCCGAGTTTTTCGGCATCGAAGTCGGTGATAGTCCATCCGTTCACGCCGTCCGTAAACGATGGGTTGGTGATGAATTCCGTCACGTTGGTTCCTTCACCGATGAGCGAGTGTTGCGCTGATTGGGTCAGCAGGTCCATTTTGGAAATAATTTCTCCCAACTCTTCAGTGGTATAAGGATATTCAATCAGTATGGTTTCGATGTCGATTTCGGCCATGTAGTCACTCAAGGCCATGATGTCGTCATTCACTTCGCCTTCCAAGGTGTTCAATATGCTGTCGGCTACTTCGTAGGTACGTTGCAACGTGCCGTATGCCATACCGTTTTCTTCGGCTGCTTTGATGGCTTCGTTCAATTCTTCGGCCTTGCTGGTCATGTCTGCCACGTTGCCACCGTTGGCGATATAATTTTCAGCTTCGGCTATTACTTTGTCCAAACGGTCCCGATAGGTCTGGTTCATGCCGTTATTTACGGCTTTGGCCTTATCTACAATGACCTGTAGCTCGTCCTTGATGGCATCTTTGCCATAATAGGAAAGTTTGAGGTTGCCTAACACGAACCAGTTGGCAGTGGAGTTCTGCATTTCCACGCCGGTTTCCAGCTTTCCGTCTGTGACGAAGAATGTGATGGAGGTCGATACGGATCCCCAACGGCTTCCGGAGGAGAGGTTTACAGAACTGGTGCCCAAAGAAGTAATGGCATACAGGGTATTGCCGGTCACGGAATAGTCTTCGGGGTCTTTCCCGTCGGATTCGGGATTAGACGGATTCTGGTCTATGCAGATGTAATCCACCTTCAATTCATACTTGCCATTCGGCACATCAACCAGGCTTTGGTAAATCTTGGCATCCGTGAAGCCGGTATCGTCAAAGGCCCAACGTCCCAAGTTTGTGTTTGTGTTGTTCAAATTGTCGGCACCGTAGGTGAATGAATTTGCCGGTTCCTGTGTCCAACCCGGAATATCGCTGCTGCCGGCTTCGAAGTTATCCTCGAATTTGTAGTTTTCAAGCAGGTCAGACAAGTCCACGGGCTTGTCGTAAGTGGCATGTTCGATTTCGTATTCGCGGATTTTGGTTTTCAGGTCTGTGGTGGCAGCCTCCAATTCTTCGTTGGTACTGGCAGTGTTGTTATATACATTTAGGGCTGACGTGATGTCAAAACCGTAGTCTTGTGCTTTGGTCATGGCATCGCTGAGAGCCTTTAGGTTGAAGAAGTGTTGGTATTCCGTTTCGCTGACGAATTTCCATTTTATTCCGTATGTGTCTTCATACGCGTCGATTAAGGGATAAATGACATCAGTCCCGTCGTTTTTCCATCCCATCCACATATCGGGGAAATAATCTTCACCGTAGTTTTCGTCCGCTTTGTCGGGGCGGATGTAATAAGTGCCGTCGCTTTGTGCCTCGATAGTCCAGTTCAGGTGTGTCCGACCTGCCTCTCCACCCGCTTTTGAAGTTTGATTGTCTTCATAATAAATGTAAGTGTAGGTAAGTCCCTCATCTGCCGTTGTACCCAATAAATAGGTATTGTTTGTACTAGAGGTAATGAATAAGGGCAGCCCTTCATCCGTGACAACGGTTGTTTGGGTTGAGTTGGCGTTAAGGAATCCGTTAGCCTTGACATTGTAGGCATACTGTGTTTCCCCTGTTTTCAGCTCCTGGCCGGTTACGGTCGGCGGAGTCCATGACGTAGCTGCCGCACCTATCGGGCTAAGCAGCGTGGCAAACAGCAACGTAAAGTAATGCTTGTTTTTCATGTCGTTGAATAATTTAATATGTGAAACAATAAAAACTATGCCGTGATTGATTCTCAATCCGGACAGGGCAAAAGTATAAGTTTTGAATGCAAAAGCCTTCAATTTATGTCGCATGAATTTTATTTGATGTCACAAGGTTTGCTGTGTGATAGAGGGAAGTTGTTTTTGATACTATATATAATACAAAAGACAATTGCATTTCCAATAAGAAGAATAGTGTTTTAGAAAGTTTTATATAAATTCGTGTCGATTTTAAATATCATGAACACATGCGAACAGGAAAAACATGGCACGTTTCGTTTGCCTTCTATTTTATTCTATTATGTTACATAGTTGTCGCTTCAGAGATGAAGGGACAGGAGGGGCGTTTGTTTACTTCTGATGCACAATTGTCGAGTAGTTTGGTAAACCAAGTGTATCAGGATAAGAGGGGATTTATTTGGATTGCTACCCGTAACGGTTTTGACCGTTACGATGGTTTCCAATTCCAAACCTTTCATAAAACACAGAAATCGGGTTCGATGCTTTCCGAACACGTAACCTGTGCGTTGGAAGACGCAGCCGGGCGTTTGCTGGTTGGTATGGACAAAGGGCTACAGGTATATGATGAAAACACCGGACGGTTTCGGACTATACCTTTTATAAATAAAGAAGATACCTTAAAAGCATGCCATGTCATGTCCATGTTGCAAGTGCGCAATGGCGACGTATGGGTAAGTACTTCAGGGTTCGGCATGTATGTGATTCCGTCGGGGAAGGATGAAGCGCATTATACCTTGATGTTTGAGGGAGACAATAATGTGGAGGATATGGTGGAAGCGCCTGATGGTGCTGTTTGGTTAGCTGTGACAAATTACGGTATATACCGCCGGAAAGATGGAAAAGTCAGCCGTTATCTTTGTGAGAAGGCGTCTGTCTTGGGACGTTGTTGCTTGGCTTTTGATCGTGAAGGACATCTTTTCATGGGATCGGCCTCAGAAGGACTATTTGTTTTCGACGGTTCACGTAACATTTTCTTGCCGATAGAGGGGACTGCTCATCTGAATGTCTCCGTTCTCTGTCCATTGTCGGACGGACAGGTTATGCTGGGTACGGATGGGGAAGGAACCATGAATTATCGGTTCGGAGAACGTTCACCATCCCCTTGCGACTACTTTCATGCACAAGTGGATTTGAAACACGCTAAGATAAGCAGTATATTGGAAGACCGAGACGGCAATATTTGGTTAGGGCTATTTCAGAAAGGGGTTTTCATGCAACCTCATCAAGATAGCGGTTTCAGCTATGTGGGCTATAAGTCCGGGCGATATGATATCATAGGCTCAGCCTGTGTGATGTCTGTTTATGCTGGAAAGGATTGTACGTTATGGGTAGGTACGGATAACGATGGCCTTTATGCTTTAGACATTAAATCATATACAGTCCGTCATTATGCTTCCGATGTCGGAAGTTTGCCTGCTACGATAACCTGTATAGCGGAAGATAAAGATGGTAAGTTGTGGTTGGGTTCTTATTGGGAGGGAGCCGGATGGTTAGACGAGAAGACGGGACAATTTAACCGTCTTCCGTTTACCAGTAAGAGAATGGCAGTACATGTGTTTCGTTTATTGGCTGATAAGGAAAATAATTTGTGGATTGCAACTTTAGGTGACGGACTGAAGAAATATAATTTGAAAACACATGAACTGAAGGAATACAAAGTAAAACCAGAGGCTTCTGAACCGAAAGGCAACTCATTGACAAATATGTGGGTAAATGATTTGTGCTTATCTGAAGACGGGAGACGGCTCTATATTTGCATGAGTAGCGGATTGGCTTGCTTGGATTTGAATCATGATGACTTTGTTTCTGCATTCGGATGCAACTGCGTATTGATGGAGCAACCGGTGCATACGGTGGTCGAAGACAAGGAAGGCCTGCTATGGGTGGGCACACATGACGGAATATTCGTGTTGGACAGGCACGGACGTACACTGCGGCATTACACTACCGACGATGGCTTGCCTGACAACTATATAGCTTCCATGCGGTTCGACGGCCAAAATAATATATGGATAAGTACCTTTCACGGTTTGTCCATGTTGGATTTGAAGCGGAGCCATTTCACCAACTATTATGCAAGCAACGGATTGCAAGGAAATGAGTTTAGCGAACGGGCATCCTGTGGATGGGACAGTCTGATGGTTTTCGGTGGAAACAGCGGACTTACACTCTTCTCGCCCGAAACAGTACGCTACGCCGATAAACGTCCTTGTCTGCAACTGGTAGAAATGCGCATAGGAGATAAGGAGGTAACAACGGATACAAAATCGGGATTCTTCAAGGTGACGAATCGCCCCGTAATGGAATCCAACCTGTTTGAGGTGTGCCATGAGGATAATACTTTTTCCATACGTCTTTCAACGATGTCGTATGACATGCCGGACGGTGTGAAATATCTGTATTCCATAGACCACGAACCCTACGTGGCTATGGCGGGTTCATCAGGCATGCTGGCTTTAAACCATTTGCCGTCAGGAACTTATAAAATCCGAGTAAAGGCAATCGTTAATGGTCTGGAGTCCGATGTCAAAGCCTTTACCGTGATAGTCCGCTCTCCGTGGTACGCCAGCCTACCGGCGTTTATCGTTTACTTTTTAATAATGATGTTTCTTATCATGCGATTCGTTCATAGTCGTCGTTTGCGGGAAGAGGCCAGATTACGTTTGCAGGAACATATACATGCGAAACAATTGAACGAAATGAAGTTGCAATTCTTCATGAACCTCAGTCATGAGATTCGTACGCCTATGACGCTGATTGTAGGACCTTTGCAACATCTTATTAATACAGACTTCGATGAAATAAGGCAAAGGTCTTACCGTATGATGAGCCGCAATGCGGAACGTATTTTGGCTCTTGTCAACCAGATTCTGGATTTGCGTAAAATAGATAAAGGACAGATGATGATGAAGATGCAGCCTGTGAACCTTGTAGATTTTGTACGAGACGTATATGAACTCTTCGACAGTAAGGCGCGTGAAAAAGAAATCCACTTTCATTTTGAATACGATACAGACTACATAGAGATATGGTTGGATAAAAAGAACTTTGATAAAGTGATCATGAATCTTTTGTCCAATGCTTTCAAATTTACTCCTTCTAAAGGTAACATCGGTATACGTTTGAAACAGGGTGAACACGACGTTTCGATGGAAGTTTGGGACGATGGATTGACGATAGAGCCCGACAAGATGGAGAAAATTTTCCAACGCTTCTATCAGGCGGACAATATAACTAATTATAATGTGGCCGGAAGCGGAATCGGCTTGAACTTTACGAAGCAACTTGTCACCTTACACCACGGTGAAATTTCGGTTTACAACAATACAGACGGTAAGGGATGCACGTTTAAGGTCGTATTACCCCTTGGCAACGCTCATCTTAAACCGGAAGAACTTTTGCAAACACCCATAGAAGAAAAAGCGGAAGAATCAATTTTGAAAATAGAAGAAGATTCTGCCGTAACCGAAGGGAATAAGGATGAGAACAAAACCAAGCATCGCAAACGTATTGTTATCGCGGAAGATGACGATGAAATACGAAGTTATCTATCGGAGGAGTTGCGAAAACATTATTACGTCGTGCCTTGTCGCAATGGGAAGGAAGCGTTGAGCGAAGTTTTACGGACTCCTCCGAGTTTAGTCTTGAGCGATGTGATGATGCCGGAAATGGATGGCTATACGCTTTGTGCCAAAATAAAAACCAACATTAATGTGAATTTTATACCAGTGGTATTGCTTACGGCCAAATCCCATGAAAAAGACAAAATAGAAGGATTGAGTACGGGTGCTGATTCTTATATTGAAAAACCGTTTAATATCAAAGTATTGGAATATACTATACGGAACCTGATAGCTTCGTATGATATTCTTCGTAACAAAGTAGGGGGTAAAGAAATGCCTGAAGAGAACATAGATGTTGTCGTATCCCAATCAGCCGATGACAAGCTATTGGAACGTGTATTGCAGATTATCAATGGGAATATCAACAATCCTTATCTAAGTGTGGAACTTATTGCGCGGGAGGTGGGTATCAGCCGAGCACACTTGCACCGTAAAATGAAAGAATTGACCAATCAAGGACCACGCGACCTTGTGCGTAACATACGCCTTAAGAAGGCCGCCGATCTATTGGCTTCGGGGCATCGTAATATTACCGAAGTGATGTATGCCTGTGGGTTTGAGAATGCCGCATCTTTCTCCATTAAGTTCAAAGCTTTGTATGGAATGTCTCCTATGGTTTATATGAAGGAACATTTGGCCAAGAAATGAGAAAATAGTTCTTTTTTTATATATTTTGAGACATGGCGTAAAATATCGGTAACACAGCCGTATGGCGGTGTCACCGATATTTTTCATCTTTGCAAAAGAGCACAGTAGATTTTTTGTATTATGTGTGAATTGAGAAAGGAATGTGATTTAGAAATGATAATCCTTAAATTAGATTGGTTATGCGAAAAATGAAAAACTTTATGCTTTCCGGACTGCTGTTGGCAACGGTTTCGATGAGTGCAGAGATTCCTCCGTCCATTCATGTGGACGGGGAGTACTTGACAGACACCCATGGCAATAAAGTGGTGTTGCACGGCGTGATGGATACGCCGAGTCCTTATTTTAATAATTACCGTTGGGGAAATGTAGCCAACGATGCCACCAAAAAAGACTGCATCGAGTATTTCGATAAGCTCTTCACGGCTATTACGGACTCCACGCAAGGGGCCTATTGCAATGTGTTCCGACTTCATTTGGATCCTTGCTGGACGAATGACCCGAATCTTCCTGTCACAGGTGAGGAAACGGGCGAGGCCAATATCTCGCAATTCAGCGAGAAGCGGCTTCGTACGTATCTGTCCACACTCTATTGGAAAATCATAGAAAAGGCTTTGGACCATGGGCTTTATGTGGTCGTACGTCCTCCCGGTGTATGTCCCGGTGGTATCAAGGTGAACGGCTACTATCAGGATTATTTGTTGAAAGTGTGGGACATCGTGTCGAGCAACACTAATATCAAGAAACATAGCGGGCAGGTATCCATAGAGTTGGCCAACGAACCGGTGAACATTTACGATGCCGATAGTCTGGAAAGCGTGCGCGCGCCGTATGACTTCTTCCAGCCTATTGTGGACAAGATACGAGCCAATGGTTTCGACGGTATTATTTGGGTACCCGGAACAGGATGGCAGAGCAATTACGTGTGCTACAAGAACAATCCCATCGAAGGCTATAACATAGGTTATGCCGTGCATGCTTATGTAGGATGGTACAATAACAATGACGAAAACGCTGACGGGGAAACGTTCATCCAAGAATTCGGAAAGGCGGTGCCGGTCGTAGAAACGAATCCCGTCATCATCACCGAAGTCGACTGGAGTCCGGAGAAAGAAGGGGAAGGGCACTATGACGAACACGGAAACTGGGTCCCGGCCAACTGGGGAACATGGGCAACAGGGTCTACTTCCAAATGGGGAAATGCCTATAAGACGATGCTCGATCATTATGGCAACATCAGTATGACCCTGTCCGGCACGGCGTGTTACATCGACATCGACAAATATCTGGCAGACGGTACGGTGACCCCGGCTTTCGACAGTAATCCCGAAGCTTGCGGGAAGGCTACTTTCGATTGGTATGCCGATTACGCCAAAGTGGATTTTGCACGACCGGATTTCACGAACGTGTCTACCAACCAGACGACGGATGGCAAGAAGTTCATCAATCCCGTATTGGCTTCGGATTTTCCGGACCCGGATGTGGCACGCCTGGGCGATACCTATTATATGGTATCGACCACCATGCATCTCTTTCCCGGGGCTACGATTCTGAAATCACATGATTTGGTCAACTGGGAGTATTGTGCACAGCCGTTGGAACAACTTTCCACTTCGGACAAATACAGTCTTATCGGTGGTAAGAACTCTTATGCCCAAGGCATGTGGGCCGCTGCTCTGACTGCCCACGAAGGCAAACTCTATCTGCTCGTCAACGGGAACGATGCCGGAGGATTCGTGTTGTCTACTGCCGATCCGGAAGGGAAGTGGCAGATGCAAAAGTTGGACCGAATTTATTACGACCCCGGCATGATTTTCGAGGACGACAAGGTATATGTAGCCTGCGGAATCGGCAATATCGACATTTGCGAACTGGACAAGAACTTCAACTTCAGGACGTCTACCACCGTCTTGAGAGACAAAGAAGGATTGGAAGGTTGCCACCTCTATAAAATAGGAGACTATTACTATATTTACGCCACTTACGGCGGTTGGCCTTCCGGTCAGACGATATTCCGTTCCAAGAGTATAACCGGGCCGTACGAAGAGAAAGTTCTGATAGAGAAGATAATTAACGGTTCGCCCAACACGGTTCATCAAGGGGCATTGGTTGAAACGCCGACCGGTGAATGGTGGACCATGCTGATGGAGGATAAAGGCGCCATAGGCCGTTTGCCGAGCTTGCATCCTGTAGAATGGGCCGACGGTTGGCCGACCTTGGCCAAGAACGGAGTGCCACAGTTGGTTTATACCAAACCGGATGTAGGAACCACCTATCCGGAGAAAATACTCCCGACCAATGATAATTTCCGCCAATATCCCTTAGGTATGCAATGGGAATGGAACCACAATCCCGACAACGGCAAGTGGAGCCTGTTCGAGCGGCCTGGGTTCCTGCGTCTGTACACTGCATCGGTGACCGACGACCTGATGCAGGCTCGCAATACCCTGACGCAACGTATTTTTGCTTTCCACAATACGAAAAGCCCCTACGGGTTGGACACATCGCGGCCTTCCACCGGCACGGTGGCGCTGCACCTGAAGAACATGAAAGAAGGAGATATGGCCGGTCTGACCATACAGCAAGACCCGTACGCCTATATAGCAGTCCACATGAAAGACGGCAAAAAACAACTCATCTGGGTGCAGGACACATTGAAGACGGTGGACGGTTTTGTTCCGGCTTCCGTCACGGAAACCTCCGTAGACATCGACACCGTGGTTTATCTGCGTGCACAGTTTGATTGCGGCACGGGAAAAACGAAGTTCTTCTACAGCACGGACAATAAGGAGTATGTGCAGTTGGGGAATGAGACTACGCATAGTTTCAACCTTTCCGTATTCGTGGGCGCCCGCTTCGGCATTTTCAATTATGCCACACAGGCATTGGGCGGTTTCGTAGACGTGGATTGGTTTACGACAGAAGAGCAGTTTGATGAAGACACATACTTCGACCCCAACTTCGAGGGCTATAATGAAGAAATGCTGACTGCGGAAGGGCTCGCCGTGGAATCAGCGGAAATGGAAGTGATGATCGGCCTGAGCAAGGCTTTGGAACTGACGGCAACGTTCAAGGACGGACATACGGAAAACGTGGCGGCCAAAGCCAAGTATGAAATCTCCGACCCTGAGGCCTTGGACATCCAAAGCGGCATGGTCATTGGAAGGAAGAACGGGCGCGTATCGGTAAAAGCCACTTATACCGACCCGATGGGGAATGTGTTGACCGTATCTTTCACGGCATCCTCCACGTTCTTCCCTTGGGGAGAGGAATATATCAATACGACGCTTTTCGGTGACGGCACCTATCGGGAAGCTACCCGTGCTTTCTTCCCCGGCGTGAACGGACAGATGGGGTGGGTGTATGAGAACGGTGTAGACATGAGCGGCTACAAATATTTGGTGTTGAAACTGGACAAGGTACAGAAGGTCAATGCTGCCGTCAATATCTATCCGCAGAACAGCATCTGGGGTAACTGCTATAGTCAGCCTATCGGGGATGCCACGACGGTGGTCATACCTCTTCAGGAAATAGAGTACACCAGCGGGGATGCCGTCGGCGAACCTGTCAACACAGCCAATATCATGATTGTGGCTTTGTATGCAGGAAGCAACGGAGTCATAGATGTGTCCGATGCCTACTTGACCAATAATGACGATTATTCTCCCGAAGGAGTGTCCGTCAACTCCATCCATGCCGCCCCCGAGGAAGCAGACGGTCCGATCTATAACCTGCAAGGTATGCGTGTGGACCGGATGACGAAAGGCGTATATATCCGGAACGGCAAGAAGATATTGGTGAAGTAACTTGTATATGCCGCAATATGCGGGGGCAGCTCCTTTTGTGGGGCTGCCCTTCTTTCATGTCTATGCAAGATAGTCCATGGAAGAAAAGATGTTTCGTAAATCGTTGATAATGAGTTTTGGATTTTTATGCGGAGAATTGAAAATCGTTTGGCTGAGAATGATTTTTCATTTGGCTGAGAATGATTTTCTGTTTGGAGACGGCGTGGTAATCCATTGAATTAGGGCAGGGGGAAGCAAAAGGGGAAAGGCTTAGGGGCGGCAAAAGAATAAGGCGCACCTTGCAGGTACGCCTTATCCGTTGTTTGTTTGAAAGAAGTATTTAATAGAAGTTGTTTATGCTTCGGCAGGAGTTTCTGTAGTTTCCTCTGCGGGAGCATCAGCAGGAACTTCCGCTTCAGCCTCTGCTTTTGCAGCAGCCTCGGCAGCTTTCTTCTCTGCTACTTTCTTAGCGATCTCTTCATTGACTTTCTTCTCAGCTTGCAGACGTGCTTCAGCGGCAGCCTTCTTCTCGGCGGCTTTCTTGGCTTCGAATGCTTCTAAGCCTTTCTGCTTGTCGTTCTTCCAAGCTTCGAATTTTGCTTGTGCGGCAGCTTCATCAAAAGCACCCTTCTTCACACCGCCACGGAGGTGCTTCATCATGTAGACACCTTCCTTGGACAAGATGTTGCGAACCGTGTCGGTAGGCTGTGCACCTACTTCCACCCAATAAAGAGCGCGATCGAATTTCAAATCTACAGTGGCGGGATTGGTGTTCGGGTTGTAAGTACCAATCTTTTCTGTAAACTTACCATCACGTGGTGCTCTTACGTCTGCAATAACGATGCTGTAGAAGGCGTAGCCCTTACGTCCGTTACGCTGCAATCTAATTTTTGTTGCCATAATTAATGTTTTGTTTTTAATATAGGTTTGAAATATGCCGTTAACTCGTAACGGCGGCGCAAAGTTACACTTTTTCTCCGACTTGCCAAAGGTTACCCCTTGTTTTTTAGGCGTTTTTTCTCTTCTCCGTCATTTCTTGATGCGCATGCTCGGCTTTATCATATATATAATAAGGAGAACATACATCAGCAGGGAGAGCCATTCGCTGGCCGGACTGGCCCACCAGGTGGAATAGTCGAACGAGATTCCTCCGAAACGCAGGGCTGCACTGACTACGCCCATCAAGGCTCCTCCGGCAATGAATCCGGAAGCAATGAGCGTACCTTTCTCGCCTCGTTCCTTGTTGACTTGCTCTTTGCTGCTCCGTGTGGTGACATACCAGTTAATGAGCCCGCCGACCAACAAGGGCAAGTTCAGTTCGAGCGGAATGAACATGCCCAAAGCGAAGGCAAGGGCCGAAACGTTGAAAAGGGTGAGAAGGATGGCAAGGGCCGCGCCGATGCCGTAAAGCAACCAGGGAGCACCCGCACCGCTCATCAGCGGTTCGATGACGGCGGCCATGGCGTTGGCTTGAGGTGCGGCAAGTTGTCCGCTTGTGAATCCGTAAGTGTCATTCAATATCATGATGACTCCGGCCACGGTGGCGGCTGATACAAGAGTACCCAGAAACTTGAATGTTTCTTGTTTCTTGGGTGTGCTGCCCAGCCAATAGCCGATTTTCAAGTCGGTGATGAAACTTCCGGCCGTGGAGAGGGCGGTGCAGACTACTCCGCCCATAATCAGTGCGGCCACCATGCCAGCCGGACCTTTCAGGCCGACGGCCACCATGATGACGGAAGCCAGGATGAGGGTCATCAGCGTCATGCCGGATACGGGGTTGCTGCCGACAATCGCAATGGCGTTGGCCGCAACCGTAGTGAAGAGAAAAGCGATAACGGCTACGAGAAGCACTCCGGTGAGCGTGAAGAGCAGGTTGCCTTCCATGACCCCGAAATAGAAAAACAACAGGATGGCCGCCAAGGTCAGGAGAGAGCCGACAGCAATGATTTTCATCGATAAATCCTTTTGTGTCCGGGGAACGGCCGTGTCGTTCTTCCCCTTGCCTTTCATTTCTTGTGCAGCCAGACCCACAGCCCCCATGATGATTTTGCGGCTTTTGAAAATGCCGATGATACCGGCCATGGCGATACCGCCGATACCGATGCTTTTGGCATATTGGAAGATTTGTTCGGCACTGGCTTGGGAGGCTGTAACGAAAGAACTTCCGGTACTCACGACGAGGTCGGGGAACAACCATGAAATGGCCGGGACGATAACCCACCATACGGCCACGGAACCGCAACAAATGATGAGCGCATATTTCAAGCCCACGATGTATCCCATACCCAGCACGGCCGCCCCCGTATTGATTTTAAAGACGAGTTTGGTCTTGTCCGCCAAAACTTGTCCCCATTCCAAACAACGGGACGTGACGCTCTCGTTCCACCAACCTACGGTAGCGATGATGAAATCATAAATGCCGCCCACGACCCCGGCCACGAGGAGCGGTAAAGCCTGATTACCGCCTTTCTCCCCGGAAACCAATACTTGCGTGGAGGCCGTGGCTTCGGGAAAAGGATATTTACCGTGCATGTCTTTCACGAAATACTTGCGGAAAGGGATGAGGAAAAGGATGCCCAAGACTCCTCCCAACACGGAGGCGATGAACACTTCTATGAAGTTCACCGTCATTTCCGGATATTTGTCTTGCAGGATATAGAGGGCAGGCAAGGTGAATATGGCTCCGGCCACAATCATACCGGAACATGCCCCGATGCTCTGGATGATGACGTTCTCGCCCAATGCCCCTTTCCGGTGGGTGGCTCCCGTCACGCCTATCGCGATAATCGTGATAGGGATAGCCGCCTCGAACACTTGTCCTACTTTCAGTCCTAAATAGGCTGATGCGGCCGAAAAGACCACGGCCATGAGCATGCCCCACAATACCGACCACACGGTTACTTCCTTATACGTGCGCTCCGGTGACATCAGAGGTTCATACTGCTCGCCTTTTTTGAGTTCCCGGAAGGCGTTTTCCGGCACTCCTGTCTGTTGCTTTGCGTTTTCCATTCAATCGTTGTTTTTATGAATTTTTATAAATTGCGACAAAGATATATATTTCACGGCAGAATGTACTTTCTTCCTTTGTAGAATTTCTTTAAATAGTTTAATTTATAATGTGAATCCCTCGCTATTCACTAATTTTGCAGTTCAATTTAAAAGAAATCGCATGCTGCTGAAGCTTTATCATAGATATATATTATTGTTTTTAGTCTTGATGTGCTTTGTCCCGCATACCCTGAAGGCACAGATTCGGGGACGGGTGACGGATGCCGACACGGGAGAACCTATTCCGTCGGTCAACGTATACTACGGAAAACAAAAGACAGTGGGAACCACAACCAATGACAAAGGCAGATACACTTTGCAAACACCGGATAAAGGAGATACCCTTGTGTTTTCTTATGTCGGCTACCAGACGTATAAGATATATATAAAGGCCGGAGAGAAAAAGACATTGAATGTCAAGCTTCAGAATTTGGACAAGGAGTTGTCGGAGTTACTGGTAAAGCCGAAAAAGAGACGATATAGCCGCAAAGACAATCCTGCGGTGGAATTGATGCGGAAAGTGATAGCGGCCAAAGAGAAAAGCGACTTGAGACAGAACGACTATTACCGTTATGACAAGTATCAGCGTATCACTTTCGGCTTCAACAATATCACGCAACATTTTATCGACAGCAGTTTTTTACGCAAATATCCGTTGTTGGTCAAACAGGTGGAATTCTGTCCGCAGACCCAAACCAACATCCTCCCCCTGACCTATAATGAGACTTCGTCGGAACATATATACAGGAAACAACCGGAGGCGGAACGGAATTTCATCCGGGGAACGAACTCGGAAGGCTTGAATGAACTGTTCGCCACGGGGGACATCGTGAACGTAGTCCTCCAGCGTTTCTTCGCCGACGTGAACATTTACGATAATTCGATCAATCTTTTGGAGCGTTACTTCACCAGTCCCTTATCTTCTACCAATGCCATTTCTTTCTATCAGTATTACATCATGGATACTTTGGACGTAGAAGGAGACAAGTGCATCGAATTGAGCTTCATTCCTCAGAATCCGCAGGATTTCGGATTCTCGGGACGGTTATGGGTTTTGGATGACGGGACTTATCAGGTGAAACGTTGTCTGGTCAACCTGCCGCTCCGTTCGAGTGTGAACTTTATCAGCAATCTGGTGATAGAACAGGATTTTTCTACACTCCCCAACGGTCAGCGGGTATTGGTGAAAGACAATATGATAGCAGAACTGGGCGCATTGAAGAAATACCATAATATGCTGATTAAGCGTACCACGGCTTATACCGGATTCGACTTTTCTCCCATACCCGGCGAGAGATTCGACCAACGCGAACAGCCAAGGGAAGGTACACCGGTCATCAAAGACGAAGACTTTTGGACACAGCACCGGACGGACACCCTGACCCGTTCGGAAGCCAACATGTCCACCATGGTACGGGATATGACCCGCAAGAAGGGCTTCGGTTGGATTATTTGGATTGTACGGGCCTTCGTGGAAAACTACGTGGAGACTTCTCCTCCGGGTAAAAAGAATTATGTGGATTTCGGGCCGGTCAACACGGTTGTTTCGTCCAATTTTATAGATAAGGTACGTTTCCGGGCCAGTGCGCAGACCACGGCCAATCTGAGCCCTCATCTCTTCCTGAAAGGATATGCGGCATACGGAGTACGGGACAAGAAATGGAAATACGAAGGAGAAGTGGAGTATTCGTTTTTGAAGAAACAATATTCGCCGGAAGAGTTTCCGCGAAACTCGATAGCGATTTCTACCCGTTATGACGTAATGGCTCCCTCAGATGCCATGTTGCCTACGGACAAAGACAATGTGTTCACGTCGCTCAAGACGCAGACCATCGACCAGATGTCTTATTTCCGCCAATACAACATACGTTATGTGTATGAATTCGACAACCATTTCGGAATTACGGCACAATTGCGCCATATCACTCAAAACCCGACAGGCACGCTGTTCTATCGTACGCTGGGCGGACAAATGGTGCCGGAACTGACGCAAAGCGAGGCGACACTGAGTTTGCGTTACGCGCCGGGCGAAAAGGTGGTAGTCACGAAACAAAGACGTCATCCGGTCAACCACAATTATCCTATTTACACGTTAATGCACACGACCGGCTTCAAAGATGTTTTGGGAGGGGACTATGCTTCCAACTACACGGAACTGTCCGTGACAAAGCGTTTCTGGTTGAACTCATACGGGCGCATCGATATTTACGGTCGTGCGGGAGCGCAATGGAACAGGGTGCCGTTTCCGTTGTTGATTACGCCTGCGGCGAATAATTCATATATCATACAGCGCAGCATGTTCAATATGATTAACAACATGGAATTCATGAACGACCGTTTCGTCTCGTTGGACGTGCAATGGGATTTGAGCGGCAAGCTGTTCAATCGGATACCCTTGCTCAAACATCTGAAATGGCGTGAGGTGATAGGTTTCAAGACGCTTTACGGCACGTTGACGGACAAGAACAACCCCTTTAAACAAGGAAGCCAAAGCGATTTGTTCGAGTTTCCGTCACGAAACGGACAACCGACCAGTTTCGTAATGGGAGACACTCCCTATATGGAACTGAATGTGGGTATTCACAATATCTTCAAGATACTTCGTGTGGACTACGTACGCCGGTTGAATTATCTGAACGCACCCAATGCCAAGAAGAACGGCGTGAGATTCGTATTGCAGTTTGACTTTTAAGGAGGATTTGACATGGCAGCACCTTTGGCAGAAAGATTACGTCCGCAAACGCTGGACGATTACATCGGACAAAAGCATTTGGTCGGTCCGGATGCCGTTTTACGTAAGATGATAGATTCGGGTCGTATTTCTTCATTTATTTTATGGGGACCGCCGGGTGTCGGCAAAACAACTTTGGCGCAAATCATTGCCCACAGGCTCGAAACGCCGTTTTACACGCTGAGTGCGGTAACAAGTGGTGTGAAGGATGTCCGCGAGGTGATAGAAAAGGCTCGAAACAACCGTTTCTTTACCCAGGCCAGTCCGATTCTTTTCATTGACGAAATCCATCGTTTCAGCAAATCCCAACAGGACTCTCTCTTGGGCGCTGTGGAGCAGGGAACGGTCACGCTGATCGGAGCCACGACGGAAAATCCGTCTTTCGAGGTCATACGCCCGCTTTTGTCCCGTTGCCAGTTGTATGTCTTGAAAAGTCTGACGAAAGACGACCTGCTGGAATTGCTGCACAAGGCTGTGGAAAGAGATATCATACTGAAAACGAAACATATCGAATTTCGCGAAACGGATGCCATGCTCCGGTATAGCGGAGGAGATGCCCGCAAGCTGCTGAATATTCTTGAACTGGTGGTAGAGGCTGACGGAACGGACCAAGTGGTTATCACGGACGCAGTCGTAGCCGAAAGGCTTCAGCAAAACCCGTTGGCATACGATAAGGGTGGAGAATTGCACTATGACATTATATCGGCTTTCATCAAAAGTATTCGGGGGAGCGATCCGGACGCCGCTTTGTACTGGTTGGCGCGAATGATAGAAGGTGGGGAAGACCCCTCGTTTATTGCGCGGCGACTGGTCATTTCCGCCAGTGAAGACATAGGTTTGGCCAATCCGAATGCACTGCTTTTGGCCAATGCCGCTTTTGAAGCTGTCATGAAGATAGGATGGCCGGAAGGGCGTATCCCTTTGGCCGAGGCTACGGTTTATCTGGCAACCAGTCCGAAAAGCAACTCGGCTTATAAGGGTATCAATGATGCCTTGCAGCTCGTACGGCAAACCGGGAATTTACCTGTACCGTTGCACTTGCGCAATGCGCCTACCCAACTTATGGAAGAATTGGGGTACGGCAAGGACTATAAGTATGCACATGACTATCAGGGGCATTTCGTGGAACAGCAATTTTTACCCGACGACATTCGTAACAAAAGAATCTGGCATGCGCAAGAGAATGCAGCGGAAGCTAAATTGCAGGAACGGATGCTGCATTTATGGAAAGACCGCTATAAATAATTTTTGCCTTGTCCCCTTTCCACGGAGTTTATGAAAACACCTTTCATCTTTCAGAGTAAAAGGCAATCTGTTGACGTATAGTGTGTTACGGAATGAAGGATAAAAGAGTCATCTTTCAGTTTCCCTTCATGACCGTGAACAGTGGACAGTTTGGCTTACGTTATTGAATCGTTCGGCTGAGAAAAAAAGTGTTTCTTCAGCCGAACGATTTTCCAATCTCAGGAGATTGAAATGACAGGCGGCTGAAGGATGACTGAAACATCTTTCAGGTTTCAATATCTTCATTATGAATATGATAGACTCTATCCTGAAGGATGAAGGATGTTTTTGCAAATTCTATTGCGCTAATCTGTATTTTTTGTGAGGCTGTTCCATGGAATTTTGCTAACTTTGTCTTTTCATATCTACATTGTTAAATAGAAAACGCTACAAATACAGATGAAAAGCGATATAGAAATTGCCCGCGAGTGCCGATTGAAGCCGATTGAAGACATTGCCCGCCAAGTACAGATTCCTGTGGATGAATTGGAACATTATGGGAAATACATTGCCAAAGTGCCGGAATCACTGATTGACGAGAAAAAAGTAGAAAACAGTAATTTGATTTTGGTTACGGCCATTACTCCCACGAAGGCCGGTATAGGCAAGACTACCGTTTCGGTAGGTTTGGCTTTGGGACTGAGCCACATTGGGAAAAAGAACATCGTGGCTTTGAGAGAACCTTCTCTCGGTCCGTGTTTCGGTTTGAAAGGCGGTGCGGCTGGAGGCGGTTATGCCCAGATATTACCTATGGACAAAATCAACTTGCATTTTACAGGGGATTTTCATGCCGTTACTTCGGCTCATAATATGATTGCCGCTTTATTGGACAACTACATCTATCAGCATCGGGATGAAGGTTTTGCCATGAAAGAAATTTTGTGGAAACGCGTGTTGGACATTAACGACCGAAACTTGCGTTATGTCGTAACCGGACTGGGAGCCAAGACGAACGGGGTCACGATGGAAAGCGGTTTCGACATTACTCCGGCATCTGAAATCATGGCGATTCTTTGCTTGTCGAAAGATGAACATGACCTGCGCCGCAGAATCGAGAACATATTGTTGGGCACTACAATCGAGGGAAAAACGTTCCGCGTAAAAGACATGGGAGTGGCCGGGGCAATATGCGTACTTTTAAAAGACGCCTTACATCCCAATTTGGTGCAAACCACGGAAAACACACCGGCTATCGTGCACGGAGGACCTTTTGCCAATATCGCACACGGGTGCAACTCCATACTGGCCACCAAACTGGCTATGACGTACGCGGATTATGTGGTGACGGAGGCCGGTTTCGGGGCAGATTTGGGGGCGGAAAAGTTCTTCAATATCAAATGCCGGAAGTCCGGTTTGAATCCCAAACTCACCATACTTGTCGCTACGACCCAAGGTTTGAAAATGCACGGTGGGGTAGCGTTGGAAGATATTAAGAAGCCTCATTCGGAAGGGTTGAAGAAGGGTTTTGAGAATCTGGACAAGCATATCAGGAACATGCAGGCCTTCGGGCAGACGGTAGTGGTTTGTTTCAATCGTTATGCAACGGATGTGGATTCGGAAATAGAGTTGTGCCGCGAGCATTGTGAGAATATGGGAGTAGGCTTTGCCGTGAACAATGCTTTCTCGGAAGGCGGAAAGGGAGCAGTTGAGCTGGCCGAACTTGTGGTGGACACTATCGCCAACCGCCCATCCCGTCCGGTCGTGTTCTCCTATACAGACCGTGATAATATCGAGACGAAAGCGGAAAAAGTAGTTCGTCAAGTGTATGGAGCCGACGGTGTCGTTTTCTCAGCCGCAGCCCGTAAAATGTTGGAAAGGGTACGTCAGTTGGGTATAGAGGATTATCCCGTCTGTATAGCCAAAACGCAATATTCATTTTCGGCAGATGCCCATGCATACGGAGTGCCTCACGGATTCAAAGTGCAAATTCGGGATATAGTAGTCAATTGCGGAGCCGAAATGATCGTACTGATAGCCGGAGATATATTGAGAATGCCCGGATTGCCGAAATCTCCCCAAGCGGAACGGATTGATTTAATCGACGGAAGAATAGAAGGGCTTTCTTGACACATTTGGGCGAACATCACGGGACCTGATCTATAGGGGATATGAGAAAGCCGACGTTTTGTATAACAGGAAGAAAGAATCTTTCGGCTATATGCGTGTCTGTCATATTAGGATTATGTATAGGAGTCGGATATCATTGGTATGCTTCTTCCCGTCCGGACATCACAAGAGTCGGAAAAGTAGATTCCCTGAATACTAAAGCTCGTTTGGTGCGCTACGTCCATCCGGACAGTGCGTTACTGTTTGCCCGGAAAGCAGCCCGTATGGCCCGGAATTATGCGGATGGGCGAAGCGAGGCCTTAAATCATCAAATGTTCATTTGCTTCTTGCGAATGGACTTTGATGAGTGTATAGACTTATATAGTCGGATTCAGCAGTCCACCAGTAACCAGATAGAATTATTGGTGAGCGAAGTGAATATGATGATGATATGCCAACGTGCCGCACAAAACCGTTTGTTCTTCGATTATTATAACCGCGCACTTGAAAGGATTCAACGTATCAGAGAAGAATATGATGAAGTGAAAGGCCGTAATAAAGAACGGTTGGACTACGCCATGACGGAATTCAGTTTGACCACGGCTACCAACTATATCAATCTGATGCAAGAGCAAGAGGCTGAAAAGGAACTTTCGGTAATTGATACGGATGGATATATACGTCAAAATAAAGCTTTACTTATTTACTATTATTACCTGAACGGTTTGATTTGCCAAAATCGTTTGGACCTGGGGAAAGAGCGTGTAGTAGATGCGTTCGATTATTTCTATCTGGCCTACTCTTTCGCTGAGCGTCTCGGTAACATTTACTTTTCCTCCATGTTGGAACAAGTCTTTTCGGAGATGTTTGCCCAACCGAAAAACTATGATATCATCAAGACCTACCGTAAAGTTGAATTGGATTATTTGTACAACTCATTAGTTACGGAGAAACTTAATGAGGCCGGATTCCCTGTATCCCTGCGTCTGTCTACGGCATTAGCCCAAAAGGCTTTGTCCAATGCCGAACAATGCGGAAATCTGTTGCTTAAGATTAACGGATTCCGAGTATTGGGAAATACTATGTTTGCCAAAGGGGAATATTATAGGGCTTTGAATTGCTTCGAGACGGCTTTGTCTTATTTGAATCTTCATCATCAAATTTATTATCCGGAAGACAAAGAACGATTGCTGACGTCTTTTGAAAGCCGGAAAGACTCGGCAGTAGACATGTTATGGTCGAAAGACAGTGAATTCCAAACCGTTCCGGGCTATTTGACCTACATCCGGGAACGTTTAAGTGCGACGTACAGTGCGCTGAATGACAAACAGAAATCAGATTACAACCGAAATCTGTATCTGGACTTGATGGATTTTACCCGTCAAGACAAATCTCTCGAAAGCCGTGTAGATATGGTGGCGCAGGACAACAAGATATTAAACACACTTCTGGGAGCTATTATTTTACTGACTCTTGTTTGTGGTTTTTTCCTCTTTTTATATGCACGCAAATGGAAACTGCGGGATGCCAAACAATATTCTTTATTGAAAGATATGTCCGAATGGTTTATGGAGGTAGCTTTCACCAAATCGGAAGAAGGACTGGAAGAAGTGCTCAATGCCTATCCTTGGATAAAAAAGGAAAAACGAATCCTTCATGAAATCCTCCGCCCTTATATCAAATGGACGGAAAAGAACCGCATCCTGTCCGACCGAATGGATGAGGAAAGGATGCAGCTTCGTGAAGAATATCTGCAAAGCGAAAGGCAAATAGCCCGCGACAAGAAGAAAAACATATCCAAACGGGCGAAAGTTTCTTTAGTACATTCCATCATGCCTTTTATCGACCGTATTTTGTATGTGGTACGCCGGATGGAAAGCAAAAATGAATATGACCGAGGTACTTTGACCTATATAGGTGAACTTGCAGACGAAATCAATTGCTACAATGATGTACTCGCCGAATGGATTCGTATGAACCGAGGCGAGCTGGAACTGACAATAGAAAGTTTTCCGCTACAAGACTTATTCAAGTTACTGGATAAGGGCCAGTATAATTTCAAACGCAAAGGTATTGACTTTTTAGTGGAACCGACGGACGCATGGGTAAAAGCAGACCGTGCCCTAACCTTTTTCATGCTCAACACTCTGACAGACAATGCACGTAAATTCACGCCTTCGGAAGGGCAAGTCACGGTATGTGCAACAGAATTGGCGGATGCTGTGGAAATTAAGGTCTCAGATACGGGATGTGGACTTACGGAGTCTGAGATAGCATTGATTTTATCTTCAAAAATCTATGATGCTCAACAGATAGGTGTCAATTCTTCGACCGTACGCCATGAAAAAGGAAGCGGCTTTGGCTTGTTGAATTGCAAAGGTATTATCGAAAAGTACAAGAAGTCGGGAGAGTTCTTCCAAGTATGCTGTTTCCATATCGAAAGTGAAGAAAATAAAGGAAGCTGTTTTTCTTTTCGCTTACCTAAGGGAATAAGACGAAAGGGCATGATGGTACTGACGTTTATTTTCTATTTACTCACTTGCGGTCAGTATACGTATGCTATCCGGCCCAATATCGGTAATGCTCCAACTCATGAAGAGACAGACATGAATTACGGAGAGCTTAAATGGGCCGTGTTTTATGCCGATTCGGTCTATTTTGCCAATGTTCACGGTGATTATGAACGCAGTATGCAATATGCCGATTCCACCTTTAAATATATCAACCGTTATTATGAAGATTTCTTACCGGAAGAATGCGTAAGCCGCCAACTGACTGCTACGGGAAACGGCATGGAGGAACTGGAATGGTTATCTTTAGGAGTGAAGGCAGACTACTTCCTGATCATGGGATGTCGAAATGAAATGGCCATTGCGGCATTGGCGTTACATGATAGGGAGAAGTATGAGTTCAATAACAGACAGTTCACACATTTATATAAGCTATTGACCAAAGACGATTCTTTGGAGGAATTCTACGCCCGACAACGAAACACACAAATAAACTTATCGGTCAGTCTGGCCTTATTGGTCTTTATGCTCTTTATTTTTTCCGTCCTGATATACATTGTTTATTTTCGTCGGCGAATTCTGTTTCGTTTCAGCGTGATGCAGGTCCTTGAAACCAATCATGCCATGCTGAATGTCATCGAAATGTATGCACGTCCCGGACGTACGGACGAATTGATGTCTCAACTCTTATCAGTCGTGTTGTCCAGGCTTAAGGAATTGCATGAAATAAATAGCGTCCGGCTGTTGCTATATCGGGGAAAAGGAGAGAAAATCGGAACGTTTTTACAAGGAAAGGAAGACTATGGAGTATTGGCAGATTCTCTACTCAGTCAGGCTTATGAAACGGAAAATGCTGTTTTTGATGAAATGTCCAACACTCAGATTTATCCTTTGCTTCTTCGCCTGAACGAAAACGAACGACTCTGTATCGGTTCTGTAGCTGTCAACTATGGGACTTACCGGATGCAAAAAGAAGATTTCATTTTTGAGAATTATATCGTAAACTATCTGGCCATTTTACTGTATGAAGCGGTCATACAGCGGGGGCAAGACCTGGAAAATGTGGAAAGTGCGGAGAACGAGAAACAACGTTCTTTGTACGAAAGAACACGTATCAAAGTACAGAATCAGATTTTGGATAACTGCCTTTCTACCATTAAACACGAATCGATGTATTATCCCAGCCGCATGAAACAAATCATACGGAAACTGGAAGAACAAGAGGAACATCATGATTTGAAAACATCCATTCACTCATTAAGGGAGCTTGCCGAATACTACAAGGAAATATACACTCTGCTGTGCGCACAGGCAGACCGGCAGATTGACACCGGATACTTTAAATGCGAGAAACTCTCTCCGCACATCATCGGAGAAGAGTGGATGAAAACAATAGAAGTTTGGAGAAAGAAAAAGGCTTATGCCCTTCGCCTGTCTTTTGTCGACGAGTTGCAACAAAATAGTTTTATGAATGTAGATGCTACATTGGTGCGCTTCATGTTGGAGACCTTGACGAAAGAATGGGCAGCCCGGTTAGCGGAACATGAAAAAGATGGTTGCTTGACGCTTCGCGCATCGGAAGACGGTGGTTTTGTCCGTTTTACGTTGCAGGCCTCCGTTCGGATTTATGAACCGGAAGAAGCTGTAATATTATTCCAACCGGACGTCAAGCATTATCCCTATCTGTTGTGCAAGGAAATCGTTCGAGAACATGATAAACTAAATAATTTTTGCGGTTGCCGTATCAATATCGAGACTGATGTGCATTCTTCCGGATGCAGTATATGGTTTACCGTACCTAAATATAGATGAAATGGGAATGGATTCTTTTAAAATCATTATTGTCGAAGACGTTAAACTGGAGTTAAAAGGAACTGAAGAAATCATCCGCACGGAACTCCCGGAAGCCGAAATCATCGGAACAGCAATGAATGAAGGCGAGTTTTGGTGTCTGATTAAGAAAGAAGTTCCGGATTTGCTGTTATTAGACTTGGGACTGGGCGGCTCCACGACCATCGGAGTGGACATTTGCAGACAAGTCCGGTTGACCTATCCGGAATTACGTATCCTGATTTTCACGGGAGAAATACTGAACGAACGCTTGTGGGCCGATGTATTGAAAGCCGGAGCAAACGGCATTATCCTGAAAACAGGTGAACTGCTTACGCGTAACGATGTGCGCCAAGTGATGGATGGCCGCAATTTTGTTTTCAACGAGCCTATTCTGGAAAAGATCGTCAGCCGCTTTATGAAATCCGTGGAATCGGAACGTTTACATAAAGACGCGCTCATCCATTATGAAATCGATGAATATGACGAACGTTTCCTTCGCCATCTGGCATTAGGTTATACAAAAGAAATGATAACCAACTTGCGCGGAATGCCTTTTGGCGTAAAGAGCTTGGAAAAAAGACAAAACGATTTGATTTCACGTTTATTCGATACCAACGAAAGGGGAGGTATCAATGCCACCCGCTTGGTTGTGAAAGCATTACAATTACATATTATAGACTTAGAACATTTGGAACCAGATGAGGAATAGGTTCATGATATACCGGAAAGGACATAGTGTGGCTTCCGCACTGTTGTTCGTCTTGTTGATGGCCCACCTGCTTCTGCCTCCATTGGCATGGTTGGGAAGTGCCGCAGGTTTCCCTTTGGGCAATCTGTTTTCCAGCGAAGGGGTACGATGGTATTATCTTCATATTCAGGATTGTTACCGTTCTCCGTTCATGGCTGTAGTCTTTCCTGTGGTTTTGGTATTTGGAGCGATAGAGCGTTCCGGTTTGTCTGAAATCATAAAGGATACTATCAGCAAAGGCGTACTGTCTCTCACTTACCGGCAACGTAAGGCTTGCCTTATGGCCGGTACATTCTTATTATTGTATATGGCCGGAATGCTGCTTCTGTTGCTCGGTCCACATGCCATATTGCTCAGTGTGACAGGGCATCTTTATCCGTCTCCTTTCGTGTCCGGCATCTTGCAAACCATGTCTTTGGGTTTTGTCCTGACCTCGTTATTATATGCCGTCCTGAGTTTTCATTTACGAGGCTGGCAGGAATGCCTGTCTGTACTGTATTGGGGAATCCAACGTTATGATGTATGGATTCTTATCTCCATGTTGGCCGCGCAGCTCTACAATGCCTTATGCTATGTATGGAACGGAGCCTAAAGAGGATGTACGGAAAGTTTTCAAGGCTTAAAGGGGCGTCATCCTTAGGCTTTCTGGCGAAAATATCTATTTTGATGTAAGTATTAGAAAAAACATGATAAAAGATTTTTTGAAAAGGATAGAGGAAGAACTCAACGAAGAACAGCGTCGGGCCGTCTGTTACGACAAAGGCCCTTCGTTGGTGATAGCCGGAGCAGGATCGGGCAAGACACGGGTATTAACCTATAAAATAGCCTATTTACTGGAGCGAGGATGGAAACCATGGAACATTCTGGCACTGACTTTCACCAATAAGGCTGCGCGGGAAATGAAAGAGCGTATTGCTCGGTTGGTAGGCCATGAGCTTGCATCCGGATTATGGATGGGAACGTTTCACTCCGTCTTTTCCCGTATCTTGCGGAAGGAAGCCGATAAAATCGGGTTTTCTTCCCATTTTACCATCTACGACCAAGCCGACTCACGAAATCTGATAAAGACCGTTATCCGTGAAATGGGGCTTGACGACAAAACCTATAAACCGGCAAACATAGCAGCCCATATTTCCAACGCCAAAAACCGCTTGATACTGCCGGAAGCCTATCTGTCCGACAATGCTGTACGAATGGCAGATCAGGCGGCCAAGATACCGATGACGGGAGAAATCTATCTTCGCTACATGTCCCGTCTTCAGCAAGCCGACGTGATGGACTTCGACGATTTATTGCTCTATACTTATATATTGCTCAAAGAACATCCCGAGGTCTGCGAGCGATATGCGGACAAATTCGATTTCGTTTTGGTGGATGAGTATCAGGACACGAATTATGCCCAACACTGTATCATATGGGAATTGACCCACAAGAAACAACAGGTGTGCGTAGTGGGAGACGATGCACAAAGCATTTATAGCTTTCGTGGAGCAAATATTGATAACATCCTTAATTTCACGCAGAAATATAACAATGCGAAGTTGTTTAAACTGGAACAGAACTACCGTTCTACAAAGACAATCGTTTCGGCTGCCAACAGTTTGATAAGCCATAACGACCGACAGATACCGAAGGATGTTTTCAGTGATAAGGAGAAAGGTTCGCCCCTTCATGTGTATTCCGCTTATAGCGATATCGAAGAAGCCGAAATCGTGGTAAACCAAATTGCAGCATTGCGGAGAAAAGAAAAAATGGAATATGATGATTTTGCCATTCTTTACCGTACCAACGCACAGAGCCGCACTTTTGAAGAGGCTTTGCGCAAACGGGGTATGCCTTATCGGATTTACGGAGGACTTTCGTTTTACCAACGAAAGGAAATAAAAGATGTGATAGCCTATTGCCGTTTGACCGTAAATCCCCACGACGAAGAGGCTTTCAAACGGGTCGTCAATTATCCGGCACGAGGGATTGGCCAGACCACGGTAGATAAGATTGTATCCGCAGCTTCCACAGACGGAGTCAGTTTGTGGGAAGTGGTGTCTCGTCCCGAAGAGCATTCCTTGCCCGTAAACAAGGGTACGATGGGTAAATTGAAGTCGTTCACGGATATTATCTCCGGTTTCATCGAGAAAACAGAGCTGATGGATGCCGCCTTTCTCACACAGGAAATCATCCGTGAAAGCGGTATAATGAGAGAGATTTTTCAAGATATGAGTCCGGAAGGAATGAGTCGTCAGGAGAATGTGCAGGAACTGTTGAATGGCGTACAGGAATTCGTCTCCAGACGTTTGGAGGAAGGGCAAAGTACCGGACTCAGTGATTTCCTGCAAGAAGTATCGTTATTGAGTGATTTGGACGAAGACGAAAGTGACGAACAACACAAAGTGACATTGATGACGATTCACTCGGCCAAAGGGTTGGAGTTTCCGGTGGTATTTATCGTTGGAATGGAAGAAAATCTATTCCCAAGTCCGATGGTGGGAAACAGCCAACGCGCATTGGAAGAAGAACGTCGTCTTTTTTATGTGGCTATTACCCGTGCCGAACGTTATTGTTATCTAAGTTTTGCCCGCAGCCGCTATCGTTTCGGTAAAACGGAATTCAGTAACCCGAGTCGTTTTCTACAAGACATAGACCCACAATATGTGGAAATGGATGCTCAAGATGGTTTTTCGTTCGGACAGACAAGGCGAAGGAATTTTGCGAGTGAGCGAGTGCAGACCGAGTTCCGCTCGAGTCTGTCGAGCGTGAGCAAATTATGCAAATATGAAGACGAAGATGATTACGGTACATCTTATCGGGAACGTCATCACCGCACTTACGGAGAAGGTGTCGGGAGTAGTTCTCCAATAGTAGCAAAAGTTTCCGGTTTGAAACCTTTGGGAAGCGTAAACCGACAAGTTCCTATACGAGATGCAAAGCACGACGACACAGGGCATCCCGTTGTTCCGTCGCCACCGTCATCAACCAGAGATAACAGTGAGCTACGGGCAGGCATGCGGATTGAGCATGAACGTTTTGGTATGGGAGTGGTGAAAGCTGTCGAAGGCAGCGGAGAGAACACCAAAGCCACCGTGGAGTTTCAAAATACGGGCACCAAACAACTGCTGTTGCGGTTTGCCCGCTTTAAAATCATGTCGGCAGAATAAAGCGATAAAAAATAGTATTTGGATTTTCATTGCCGGAAAGTATTATAAGCGACAAATCGGAATTTAACGGGAAGAAAAAATGGAGAAGAAATTATCTGAAATGAGTTTAGAAGAATTATGGAAGCTATTTCCTATCTATTTGACAGAACATCAGCCCTATTGGAAAGAATGGTACACTGATGAAGAGAGCTTTTTGAAAAACAGAGTTCCTAAAATAGAGAGAATAAGCCATATAGGAAGTACAGCTATTAATTCTATTTATGCAAAACCAATTATTGATATTCTCGTAGAGATTTCAAAAGATTATTGCTTATCTGACTATAAAGAAGTGATTGTAAAAAACGGTTATACTTGTATGTCTGAAACTTTTGATAGACTTTCTTTTAACAAGGGATATACAGAAGAAGGGTTTGCCGAGAGGGTGTTTCACCTACACCTAAGATATATTGGGGATAATGATGAGTTATATTTTAGAGATTATCTTATTGAGCATGCCAATATTGCTATCGAGTACGAGAGAATGAAATTGAAATTATGGAAGAAATATGAATTTAATAGAGATGATTATACAAATTCTAAAACAGATTTCATTCAAAAGTACACCGAGAAAGCAAAGTTGGAATATGGAGATAGATATTAATCAAAGCCATAATCAATAAAAAAATAGCCGGAGGAAATGAGTTCCCCGGCTATTTTTATAAAGTCATTTCACGTCCGTATAACCATCGGCACCAAGCAGTTCCACTATACGCTGCTTCCATTCCCCCTGAATGATGATTTCACCGTCTTTCACGGCACCGCCTACGCCGCACTTCGTCTTCAGTATCCGCCCCAGTTCTTTCAAGTCGGCCTCTGCACCGACGAATCCTTTCACCACGGTGACCACTTTTCCACCGCGATTCTTGCGTTCGATACCCACTCTCAGTTTCTGTCGGTTTTTGGGAGGCGTGTCAGCCTCTTTTTCCTCGCCGCTATCGAATGCGAAATCAGGGTTGGTGGAATACACCATCCCCAATCTCGATTTCCAGTCGTTGTCCTTTACCGACATGGCTCAATCCTCCGTCAGTTTCCGGTAACGGATGCGTTTCGGTTCTTCCAGTCCGAGACGTTTCATCTTGTTGCTTTCGTATTCCGAGTAACTGCCCTCGAAGAAGAATACATTGCCATCGCCTTCGAAAGCAAGAATGTGCGTACAGATACGGTCGAGGAACCAACGGTCGTGACTGATGACCACGGCACAACCGGCAAATTCCTCCAGACCTTCTTCCAAAGCCCGGAGCGTGTTCACGTCGATGTCGTTCGTCGGTTCGTCGAGCAGCAACACGTTACCCTCTTCTTTCAGGGCCATGGCCAAATGCAAACGGTTGCGCTCACCTCCGGAGAGTACGCCACATTTCTTTTCTTGGTCGGCTCCGGAGAAATTGAACCGGCTCAGGTATGCACGGACATTGATGTCGCGGTTTCCCATACGCATCAATTCGTTACCGCCGCTCATGACTTCATACACGCTCTTTTCCGGAGAAATGTCCTTATGTGTCTGGTCTACGTAGGCTAATTTGACGGTTTCACCGACTTCGAACGTACCGCTGTCTGCATGTTCCAACCCCATAATCAAACGGAAAAGCGTAGTCTTACCCGCACCGTTGGGACCGATGACGCCCACGATACCGTTGGGTGGAAGCATGAAATTCAGGTCATTGAACAATATCTTATCGCCAAAAGCCTTCTGCACGTGTTGCGCTTCGATAACCTTGTTACCCAAACGCGGACCGTTCGGAATGAAGATTTCCAACTTTTCCTCTTTCTCCTTCTGATCCTCGTTAAGCAATTTGTCGTATGAATTCAGACGGGCTTTACCCTTGGCCTGCCGTGCCTTCGGTGCCATACGCACCCATTCCAATTCGCGTTCCAAAGTCTTCCGCCGCTTGCTGGCTGTCTTCTCCTCCTGTTCCATGCGTTTGGTCTTCTGTTCCAACCAAGAAGAATAATTGCCTTTCCAGGGAATACCCTCACCGCGGTCAAGTTCCAGAATCCATCCGGCCACGTCGTCCAAGAAATAACGGTCGTGCGTCACGGCAATTACCGTGCCTTCGTATTGGTTTAAATGCTGCTCCAGCCAGTCGATGCTTTCGGCATCCAGATGGTTGGTCGGCTCGTCGAGCAACAACACGTCCGGTTTCTGCAGCAAGAGGCGGCAAAGTGCCACGCGTCGGCGTTCTCCTCCCGAAAGGTTTTCCACCGACTGATCGGCCGGTGGACAGCGCAAGGCATCCATGGCACGTTCCAATTTGCTGTCCAGATTCCAAGCATCCGTAGCGTCGATGATGTCCTGCAATTCCCCCTGACGGGCAAACAAGGCATTCATCTTATCTTCATCCTCGTAATATTCCGGAAGACCGAATTTCTGGTTGATTTCTTCATATTCCGTCAGGGCATCCACGATAGGCTGCACACCCTCCATGACCACTTCCTTCACGGTCTTGGACGGATCCAACTGCGGTTCCTGAGGCAGATATCCCACGCTGTACCCCGGCGAGAATACCACTTCGCCTTGGAAATCCTTGTCCAGTCCTGCGATAATTTTCATCAAGGTGGATTTTCCGGAACCGTTCAAACCGATGATGCCGATTTTAGCCCCATAGAAGAAACTCAGGTAGATGTTCTTCAACACTTGTTTGTTGGTCTGGTGGATGGTCTTACTCACGCCGACCATGGAGAAAATGATTTTCTTGTCGTCTACTGTTGCCATAAGTTGTTTTTTGTTTTTATGGAGTTAAATGAATAATCCGATGGAAAGCAATGCCCCGAACAGGAAGATGTTGCGTGCCGTTTCGCCTAATACGCCGTTCAGTTCCCGGCCTCGTTTGAGCCTCGTCATGCGTCTCCAAGTGACGGTATGCGGTATGAGATAACACACCGGAAGGAGGGCGGCCACAGGTTTTCCCGAGAGCCACATCGTCTGGCAAAGCCCCACAGCCGCAATGCCGAGCCAAAGATAAAGATTTTCTGCGGCTTTTTCGCCTATTCGTACAACTAAAGTGATTTTTCCACCGACTTTGTCGTTGTCGCGGTCACGATAGTTGTTCACTACAAGTAGGCAGTCTATCACCAGACCGCAGGCCAAAGACAACGCCCATACCTCGGGAACTACCGTACCGCTCTGCAGATAGTACGTGGCACCCACCGGAACGAGACCGAAAAACACCAGTACGAGCAGGTCGCCCAACCCGAGACGAGCCATGCAGGTGGTATAAAGGAAACAGAACACCACACAGCATACCCCGACGAGCACCATCGTCCATCCGCCGTACCACACCAACGGCAAGCCGGTGAGGCAGGAGAGGAGCGTGGTACAAACGATTCCCCGGCGCATGGCAGGCAATGTAATCCAACCTTCGGCACAGGCGCGTTTCGGACCGAGACGCTTCTCGTCGTCCAACCCTTTCCGGAAATCGTAATAATCATTGATGAAATTGGCGTCGATTTGCATGAGGAATGCAAAAAGGAAGCACAATAAGGCCGGAACCGGACGGAAGAATCCGTCAGCCCAAGCTGCCGAAATCCCGATCATGACCGGTACGGCCGCTCCCGTCAAGGTCTTGGGACGTGCAGCCAGAATCCATGCATGCGGTGAGTTCGTGGAGATATGAGACATATTTGCCATGGGTAAGAATCACTATAATTTTATACGTAAATAGGTACGGTCGTCAAAAGACTCGTTTCTGGCGGCCACTCCTTTGGTGGACAGGTGTTCTCCGATGCGTAACGGGTCTTCGGCCAAAGAGCATGCCAATAACCGTTCGGTTTCCGCCAACGTATCGGCCAACACCGGATAGCCGTCCGATGCCAAAATCAATTCTTGGGTATCTGCCGGGAGAGGCAAGACGCGAACCCGGGACAGGTCAATCGGGAAGCCGTCGAGGACGGTGTATCCAAAAGGCCCGGTATCATCGGCATTCTGGAAAGCACACTGGTCTTTCAAGTGAGGCCAAATCCACTCACGCCCTACATCGCGAGCGCACAAGTCTGCGATGGAATGGCCTTTTCGGAGCAGATACCGGAGCACGTCGGCGCGTATTCCTGCGAGGATGCAGTCCGTAGGTTTAGGATTCGTATAAGTCATCCCGTTGAAACGGCACAAACAATCTCCTATCATCCAAACTTCATGCCTGTGAACAGAGTAAACCACCGCACTGGCCGTCATACGGTTCTCCGCATGGCGTGCGGCCTCTTCGTATACCCCGTGCATTTCGTAATAATGACGGATGGCAGAAGTGAGGCAAGCTGCCGCCGTGGCTGCATCAGCATCTTTTGGAAGACAGGGTATGGATGCACGAAGCACTTCCATGGCCATTCTTCCGGAACTTTTTCCGTCTATACGGAGTGTCCCTTTACTGGTAGAACCGTCGATAACCGCAAAAAAGTCACGGCTTTCCGCTATTCCGTCTTCGCATAGCCCTGTTCCGTCCGTCTCCTGCTTCTCTTCGGGGATTTTGAAGAAATCGTTCCCGCTCGGCAGACTTCGAGCAAGCTCGGTCTGCGCTCGCTTGCTCGCGATTTTCCCCTTTTGAAACCGTTCGATGACTGTGACCGGACCGGTCTTCGGGGCGGTGTCGTCTGCCTTCCAAGTCATAATGTGCATTACCTTTTTTATTCCATTCCATCGGACGCATGCGGTCGAAAAGCTTGTCTGCCAAGTCCGTTCTTCCGATACGCCGCAGTTCCGTTTTTATTTTTTGCTGTTCTTCCGGCTTATACCAGAAGAAGAACATCCGTTGTGCCAGTTTTTCACGAGGCGATTTCGCACTATACACCGGTTCGAGCGTATAAGGATGGTAACCTGTGGCCCAAGCCTCGGTGCTCACGGTCATGGGCGTAGGCGTAAAGTCTTGCACTTGTTCCAGTTGGAAATCCATCCTTTTCGTCAGTACAGCTAACTCCGCCATGTCTTCTTCCGTACATCCCGGATGACTGCTGATAAAGTAAGGGATGATTTGTTGGCGGAGGCCGGACTCCCGGTTAATACGATCGAAAATGTCCTTAAACTCCCCGAATTGCCGGAAAGAGGGCTTACGCATCAGCTCAAGCACACGCTCCGACGTGTGCTCCGGAGCAACCTTCAGCCGGCCGCTTACATGACACGTAATCAGTTCACGGGTGTATTCGGCATTCACTTGGTTGATACGCACGTCCTTTGCATCATGCAAAAGCAAGTCGTAACGCACCCCGCTGCCGATATAGCTCCGCTTGATGCCCGGCAAAGCGTCTACGGCATGGTAAATGTCCAGCAAAGCCGTGTGGTCGGTATTCAGGTTAGGGCATATTTCCGGATGAATGCACGACGGACGCTTGCACCTCTCGCACGCCTTCAGGTTTTTCCCCTTCATGCCGTACATGTTGGCCGAAGGGCCGCCCAAGTCGGAAAGATTACCCTTGAAATCGGGCATTTCCGTGATTTGCCTGACTTCTTTGAGGATACTTTCCTTGCTGCGGTTGACGATGAACTTACCCTGATGGGCGGAAATGGTGCAGAACGCACATCCTCCGAAACATCCCCGATGCAAGTTCACCGAAAACTTGATCATCTCATACGCCGGGATGCGTTTTCCCTTGTATTTGGGATGGGGCAGGCGGGTGTAGGGCAAGTCGAACGAATGGTCGATTTCATCCTGCGTCATCGGCGGATAGGGCGGATTGACCACTACATACCGCCCGCCGGTGGGCTGGATGATGCGCTGCGCGTGGTATTTGTTACTTTCTTCCTCGATATGCCGGAAATTTTCGGCTTGCGCTTTCATGTCTTTCAGACAGTTCTCATGGGCGTTCAGGATGAGGTCGTCGGGAACGATTCCGCCGGGAATATCCTCCTTATTATATATAGATACCGTTTGGGGAATGCAATGCCCATGTGTAATCACATCGCGGAAGGTCTTCATGCCTATGCGGGCCGTACCGTCCTCCGCGTAATCCAGATGGGCGTTTCCGTCCTCTATGGCCATCTGCAGGTGGTTTGAAATCTCCACCACCGCCTTTTCTCCCATTCCGTATATAATCATGTCGGCTCCGCTGTCGCATAAGATGGACGGGCGGAATCGCTCCTGCCAGTAATCATAATGCGTCAGACGGCGCAGGGAGGCTTCTATTCCCCCCAGTATGACCGGCACATCGGGATAAAGCCGTTTCAGGATTTGGCTATACACTATTGTGGGGTATTCCGGACGAAGGTCGTGCCGCCCGTCCGGCGAATATGCATCCTCGCTCCGCAGGCGGCGGTTGGCCGTGTATTTGTTCACCATCGAATCCATGCAACCAGGAGCCACACCGAACCACAGCCGCGGTCGTCCCAGTTTCTTGAAATCGCGGAAATCACCGTGCCAGTCCGGTTGGGGAACAATCGCCACCCGGTAGCCTTCGGCTTCCAAAACGCGCCCGATGACAGCCGCGCCGAACGAAGGATGGTCCACGTAGGCATCTCCGGAGAACAGGATAACGTCCACATAATCCCATCCCCGCAACTCCATTTCTTTTTTGGTCGTGGGGAGCCAATCAGTCAAACGGAAATCTTTCATCAAGGTCTCCTCTTCCTTTATTCTGCCAATACGTTTGCCTGTTCTATCTCCAGATGCGTTTCCTGCCAGTTTACGTATAATTTGACTAATTGGTTTAATCCGAATGCTTTCATGTTGTCATGGAAAAGCACGCCTTGGCACAAATCGACAAGGTCTGCCTTGTCCGGTTCCGCCTCTATCAGGGCACGAACGTTCAGGCGCAGTTTCTCCAACACCATCTCGTCAATGATGCCGCTACTGTCCACCAACTGTTGGAAAAGCCCGTATTTTTCAATCGTTTTGAGATTCTCATCAGTGACAAACATCTGACGCGAACCTTTGGCATTGGTCTGTATCTCGTACATATTCTTGTTTTTTAGACATTACGCTACAAAGATAGTGAAAGGCGAGTGCAGAGACAAACGAAAAACAAAGTTTTTCAAGTTTGGCTATGCCGAGCCGTATCTTATTTTCGAGGAGACAAAGATAGTAAAAGGTGGCATTTTAAGGATTCAAAACCGGCTGAATTTTTGTGCGCCAAATGATTTTTCATTCTCAGGCGATTGATTTTTCGTTTGGCTGAGATTGATTTTCGCATCTCCTTAGGGTGATTTTCAGGCAAGAAGCGGTCGCTCTCTTAGGAAGAGATAAACCTGTGGATGAATAACGCAGTTAATAAATGAGTTATGGCATTCAAGTGTTCGCATAAAAGCTGTTTTTAAAGATTTTGGATTCCGGAAACATTGTCACATGCAGCAGGACAAATTTATCCGGAATGAGAAAAATATTTTAAAAACAGTACGTTGGATTAAATATTTTTTATACTTTTGCCGAACAGTTTATCTCTTCCTAAGAGAGCGACCGGAAAAATGAATTCAAATGTGTTGCGGGAAAAGTCCCGACTTTTTTATAAATCAAGTGTAACTGATTGGCTTCTAATAGATTTTAAGAACAATCAGGACTAGATGCTTTATCCTTTATTCTATGGAGGCTTCTTTACCGTCCCCAGATGACGAGGCGGAATGTTGGTTCGTGTTAAGGGACCTGAAACGTTCCAACGCCAGACATCCCGCTTACCGCCAACTTGCGGAAATGGGGTTGCGCGTGTTCACTCCGATGCACGAGGTGGTCACGTTGGTTCGTGGGCAACGCGTACGTAAGGACGTTCCCTTTCTTCGCGACCTGCTGTTTGTCCGAGAACATTATTCCGAACTCCGTACCGTAGTGGAAAGGGATCCCACATTACAGTTCCGCTATGTACGTGGCGGATACTGTACCCCGATGACTGTGCGTACGGCCGAGATGGAACGTTTCATCCGTGCGGTGGAGTCTACTTTCCGTCCCCGCTACTATCTTCCGGGAGAGATAAGCCCTTCGATGATAGGACGCCAAATCCTCATTGTGGGCGGCCCTCTCAACGGATATGAAGGGCATCTCCTGTCTATCCGCGGCAGCCGTGTGAAACGCCTGTTCATCGACCTTCCCGGACTGTTATCGGCAGGAGTGGAAGTAAGTCCCGAGTACATTCGATTGTTGTAATTCGCGTAAAAACTCCAGATTCATAAAATGGAAAATCGGTGTTCATCTTCTTCTCAGCCCTCCGGAGTCCGTCTGTTGGCATTACTGCAAGGACAATGGAAGGAAATCCTTCGCCGCGAAGAAAACAATGTGTCTTTGATGCATCTTTACGGTACGGGCACGCATTGGGTGGCATTCGAACGTTCGGCCTGCCAGTTGTCCCGCCTTTGTACCGAGGCAAAAACAGTCCCGATGCGGCTTTCCGGCTTCCCCTTTCCGGTAGTGATGGCCACGTTCAGCCAAGCACAATCGGAACATTTTATCCATGATTTACCGAAAGTGGAGGAGGGGAACGACCGACTTTCATTCAAAATGCCGGTATTGACGAATAGAGAATACGGCATTTGGCATAACCGGCAGACTGAATATCTTTCAAAATATGACGTTAACAAAAACTAAAGCCAAGGCGAAAATGCTTCTTTTTACCTATTTTTGTAATAAAGCAATAAAGGAGTGATAGTCATGGAAAGGCAAGGAAGACTTTACCCGATAGGGATACAGACGTTTGAGAAAATTCGGGTGGGAAATTATATGTATATAGACAAGACGGAATACGTCTATCGTATGGTGCATTCTGCCTCAAATTACATATTCCTGAGCCGTCCCCGGCGTTTCGGTAAGTCGTTGCTGACAAGTACTTTGAAAGCCTATTTTGAAGGGCGTAAAGAGTTGTTTAAGGACTTGGCTGTGGAGCGGTTGGAGACGGAATGGACGGAATATCCCGTTTTGCGTTTTGACATGAGTACGGCGAAGCACGTGGACAAGGAACGCTTGGAAAGCGAACTGAACTTGAAACTGATAGAATATGAAAACGTATATGGCCGTGGCGAAGGTGAGGAAAATGTGAACCAACGCTTTCAAGGCATCATCCGCCGAGCCTACGAACAGACGGGTCGTCAAGTGGTGGTGCTCATTGACGAATACGATGCGCCCTTACTCGACGTGGTGCATGAAGAAAAGAACCTGCCCGTCCTGCGTAACATCATGCGCAATTTTTATAGTCCGCTCAAAGCTTGCGATCCTTACCTGCGTTTCGTGTTCCTTACCGGAATCACCAAGTTCTCGCAACTGAGCATTTTCAGTGAACTGAATAACATTAAGAATATCAGTATGCTGCCGGAATACGCTGCCATCTGCGGCATCACAGAAGAGGAAATGGCCACTCAGATGGACGAGGACTTGGACATTTTGGCCGAACGGATGGGCATAAGCCGCGAAAAGACCGTGCAGAAACTCAAGGACAATTACGACGGTTACCATTTCACTTGGCCTTCACCGGACATCTATAACCCATTCAGCCTGCTGAACGCTTTTGCTGACGGGCGGTTGGATTCTTATTGGTTCGGCAGTGGTACACACACTTACCTTATCGAAATGTTGAAGAAGTACGGCGTGCAGCCCCAACAAATCGGAGGACGGAAAGCTATGGCGGAATCTTTCGATGCCCCGACGGAACGCATGACGGACATCGCCCCGTTGCTTTATCAAAGCGGTTACGTCACCATCAAGGGGTATTCCCCCGTCACGCAGCTCTACACGTTGGACATCCCCAACAAGGAGGTGCGCATCGGACTGATGAAAAGCCTTTTGCCCGGCTATTTAGACCGCCGCACGACCGACGGATTGACCACCGTGGCCTTGCTCTATGAAGCCATTTACGAGGAACGATTGGACGACGCATTGCGGTTGTTGCAAACGTTCCTTTCCACTGTCCCTTACTGCGACCGTACGGATTACGAAGGCCACTACCAACAGATGCTCTACATCATCTTCAGTCTCTTGGGCATCTATGTGGATGTGGAAGTACGTACCCCGAGTGGGCGGGTAGACATGGTGATGCGCACGGCCACCACGCTCTACGTCGTGGAACTGAAACTGAACCAATCTGCCGAAGTCACCATGCAACAGATCGACTTGAAGAACTATCCCGAACGCTTTGCCCTGTGCGGCTTGCCCGTGGTGCAGGTCGGAATCAATTTTGACATGGAACGGCATACGCTGAAGGATTGGGTGATTACGAGATAAAATACACTCAACCCTAAGAGTTTGCAAAAATATCCTTCATCCTTCAGGATATGTGGTAAATATCTATTATATAACATATTACGGGCTGAAAGATGAAATGCTCATCTTTCAGTTCCCTTTCATGGCTGAGAGCCGTCAAACGCTCTGCGCCAAACGATTTTCTAATCTAAGCCAAACGATTTTTCATTCTCAGCCGACTGATTTTCCGTTCTCTTCCCTGCGGAATGAAGCTTGGCTGAAAGATGCCTGAAACATCCTTCAGCCCATAACATACAAGTAATGAAAGGATTAATATACATCCTGAAAGATGAAGGATGTTTTTGGAAAAACTCCTGTGTAGAGGAAATAAGTATGGCATGCAAGGGTGAATCTCAAAAACTGATTGTTTAATATGCTTGAATCAGCCAGAAATTTCGAGCGTTGGGAGGATAGTATTGAAATGTAATTGACTTTTAGCACGCTTGGTTTAGGGCGTTCTTTACAGCCCTTTCAAAAGGGCCATTTTATTGACACAGGTTATTTGTTATGGAAAACTTGGCTTCAAACAATAAGCGCATAGCCAAGAACACGCTGCTGCTGTATGCACGCATGCTCTTCCTGATGGTTGTGAGCCTCTACACGAGTAGGGTTGTTCTAAATGCATTGGGAGTAGAGGACTTCGGAATATACAACGTGGTAGGTGGCATGGTGGCCATGTTCAGCATGTTGTCAGGGTCGTTATCTGCTTCTATTACTCGGTTTATCACTTACGAACTTGGCAGAGGAGACAGGAAGAAGTTGAGGACAATATTCTCTTCCGCTGTGACAATCCAACTGGGATTGGCCGCCATCATCATCATATTGGCTGAGGCTTTAGGCATCTGGTTCTTGAACTCCAAGATGACGATACCTCTTGACAGATTAGCGGCGGCCAACTGGGTTTTCCAGTTTTCGGTGCTGACGTTTGCAATTAATTTGGTTAGTGTTCCTTATAACGCAAGTATCATAGCGCATGAGCGGATGTCGGCATTCGCTTACATTAGCATCTTTGAGGCTGTGGGTAAACTGGCTATAGCTTACCTTATAACCATTTCGCCAATTGACCGACTTGTGTTCTATGCCATATTAATGTGTGCGGTTGCACTCATCGTTCGGTTTACTTATGGTATTTATTGCAAGCGGCATTTCGAGGAATGCATGTATCATTTCATTTTTGACAAGAATTTGTTGAAGGATATGTTTGGCTTTGCCGGTTGGAATTTCATAGGTGCATCGTCATCGGTATTACGTGACCAAGGTGGCAACGTTGTCATAAACCTCTTTTGCGGTCCTGCGGTAAATGCCGCGCGAGGCATAGCCTTTCAGGTCAACAATGCCGTCAACGGGTTTGTCGTGAACTTTATGATGGCTTTGAATCCGCAGATTACCAAACAGTACGCCGCAGGTAACCGTGAATATATGATGACGTTGATATTTCAAGGGGCACGGCTTTCATTTTACATGCTTCTGTTGCTTTCCCTACCTATATTGGTTAACACGCATTATGTTCTTGGGCTTTGGCTTAATATTGTGCCGGAACATGCCGTGTCCTTTGTACAACTTGTGCTTGTGTTTGCCATGAGTGAATCCATTTCCCAACCATTGGTAACGGCTATGCTTGCCACAGGAAAAATACGAAATTATCAGCTTGTGGTGGGTGGACTACAGATGATGAATCTGCCAGTGTCATACGTGCTTCTGCGTATGGGTACTGTTCCCGAAACGGTCTTGATTGTGGCAATAGCCATATCGCAATGCTGTCTCGCCGCACGTCTGCTGATGTTGCGTGGCATGATTGGCCTTTCTGTCAGGCTGTATTTGAAGAAAGTGTATACAAACGTCCTGATGGTTTCATTTATATCTATGGCCGTTCCAATCCTGTTTGTGAGCCACATGGATGAGACTTTCTTGGACTTTGTTGTCTCGTGCGCAGTCACAGTAGTTTGCACGGGCTTTACCATCTATTATGTGGGGTGTAACAGGACGGAAAGGAAATTTGTAGTGGAAAAAATCCACAAAATAGCAAGAAAGCAGAGATGAAAAGACTGAATAACATAGACTTATTGAAGTTTATATGTGCAGTGTTGGTGGTATTCCTGCACATGGGAACGCCATACCAACAGTACATACTGCCGCTCACGAGGTGTGCAGTTCCTTGTTTTCTAATCATTTCTGGTTATTTCATTTTCAATGCCGACGATGCCAAGTTTCAGGCAAGGTTGAAAAAGAATATAAGGAAGATTTTTCGCGTACTCGTTTGGAGTACTCTCCTTTTCGCTGTGGTGAAATTTATGTTTGCGTTCAAACAGCATGATTTCAGTTTCCTTAGTTTGAAAGCACTTGTTAAATTTGTTGTACTCAACGAGAATCCCTTCGGCTTTCATCTTTGGTACATTGGGGCTTATCTTTACACATTATTGATAGTCCTCTTTCTTGAAAGGCGAGGTTGGCTAAAGTGTCTGTATTGGGCTGCTCCAATCCTCTTGATGACAGACCTGTGTTTTGGAAAATATAGCTTGGTTTTGTGGAATATGGAGATTCCATTCATTTGTGTGCGCAATTTCTTGTGCGTGGGTATTCCATACTTTGCTGTCGGAATGTTTATCAAGAAGTGGCGTGGTACGCTTCTTGGAATTAGGTATTTGCCGTTGTTAACATTCGGGGGGGGGGGATTTTGTTTTCGTTAACATCGTTGTTAGAGAACGGGCTGCTTGTGGAGTTAGGTCTGAACGCCACGAGAGACCATTATGCAAGTTCAACCTTTCTGGCCGTCTCACTGTTTCTTTTCTTCCTGTCTGCAAGGCAAGTAGGACAGAACGTCTTATCTGACTTGGGTGAGAAAGATTCCTTATACATCTACATCTTACATCCATTGTTCATTATGTTCTTCCGGACGGTCAACAATCGCATGCCTGCATTATGGCAAGACACATATTTGTATTTGTCGCCGATAATCATTTTAATCGCGACAATCCTTCTTAGCAAAACATTACGGATTTTACATATAATCAAATGATAAAGATAACAGACAAATCACAGTGCTGCGGATGTACGGCTTGCGCAAGTGTCTGCGCACATGATGCCATAACGATGCAGCCAGACGCGATGGGCTTCCTCTACCCAATGGCAGATGAGACAAAGTGTGTGGAGTGTGGGCTGTGCGAGAAGGTCTGCGCCTTCAATGACAATTATGACACAAGCCTTAACTTTCCACAGCCTGACGCTTACGCTGCGCGGCACAAGGACATGGAGGAAGTTAAGACGAGCCGCAGCGGTGCGGCATTCATAGCCCTGTCCGACTATGTGCTTGAACAAGGCGGCGTGGTTTACGGAGTGGGGTATACAGACCATTTCCGCGTCATCCACAAACGTGCAACAACAAAGGAACAACGCGACGAGTTCAAAGGCAGCAAATATGTACAGAGTGACCTCACAGGAGTGTTCCGTCAGGTAAAGAAAGACCTGAAAGACGGCTTGACCGTCATGTTCTCCGGTACGCCGTGCCAGACCGCAGGTCTGAACTCATACATAGGTAAGAAGCTGCGCGAGAAGCTGATACTCGTTGACATCGTATGCCACGGTGTACCGGCACCATACCTGTGGCGTGACTATATAGCCTACCTTGAAAAAAAGCAGGGCGATAAAATTTGTTGGGTGAACTTCCGTGACAAGCAGAAGTTCGGTTGGGCTGCCCATCATGAAACGTTTAAATTTGTTAACGGGGGGGTAAAATGAGCTTCACATATTTATTCTATCAGCACATCATGTTCCGCCCATCGTGTGGAAAGTGCCATTATGCGAATACGAAACGTCCGAGTGACATAACCATAGCCGACTTCTGGGGTTGGGAAAAGACGGATCCCAATATCAATGCAGACAACAAAGGTGTGTCACTGGTATTGGTAAATACTGAAAAAGGGCGTGAACTGTTTGAAGCGGTAAAAGACCAGATGACGGTAATTCCGGCAAAATTGGAAGATTGTTTACAGCCCAATCTCTGCCGTCCTTCCTTTGAAAGTCATCGCCGATGCAAATTTGAAAAAGACTACCGGAAGTATGGTTTCAAGTATGTATATTACCGGTATGGCAACATCGGACCGATATGGAGATTGAGGCAGATAAAAGCATTTTTTAAGAAGAATTTAAGACTAAGATGAAAATAGGAGTTCTTACATTTCATGCAGCCATGAACGTGGGTGCCCAATTACAAGCATTGGCTTTGTTCAAGACATTGAAAGATGCAGGACATGAAGTAGAGTTTATCAGGTACGAACCCAACTACTTAAAATATCCGTACCGTTTTTTCAGAAATGCAAGAATCAAGAATGGCATAGTTTCGTATGTCAAGCAGTGCCTGTTGCATATTTTTTGCGACACATATACTTGGATTAAGACCAAACGGCATTATGGGGATTTTCAGGAAAGATTCTATACCCTCTCACGGCGGGTTTACAAAAATCCAGACGAACTGGCCAAGGCTGTTTATGATGCGATAATCACCGGAAGCGATCAGGTATGGAATCCGGAAATAACGAACGGCAACCTTGACCCGATGTATACGTTGCATTTCCAGTCGGACAGGATAAGAAAAATTTCTTATGCCGCCAGTTTTTCCGAAAAACATATTGACAGGAATATGGCAGAGGAGTTGGTTGGCCGGATAAAATCATTTTATGCGGTTAGCGTCAGGGAAGAGTGCCTAAAAAAATATTTGGACAATCTTAGCCAATTACACATAGAGGTGGTTTTGGATCCGACTTTGTTATTGACTAAAAGTCAATGGCTTGCCCTTATGCCTGAGAAAAGGATGATAAAAGAACGTTATGTCCTTTTATACCAAGCAAGAGGTATAAAGAAAGATGTCCTTAAACAAGCTACGGATTTGGCTGACAAACTTCATGCTACAGTCTATGATGCATCGGGAATGAACTATCGCGTGGCGAAATACGGCAAGCAATATGTCAGCCCTATTGAGTTCCTGAATCTGGTGTTTTTTGCAGAGGCTGTCGTTACTGTTTCCTTTCATGGCACAGCACTTTCATTGGTATTGGAGAAACCGTTTTTTTCCATTTGCTTGAATGACGGGCGCGACGGAAGAGTCATCAACCTGTTGAAAGGCATGGGCTTGTCATCCCAACTGAAACCCGTTGGTGAAGAGTTAGCGGTACCTCGTATGGACTATTCCCTTGCGAGACGACATTTAGACACCGCGCGTACGGCTTCCTTGTCTTTCCTATTCAAGGCTTTAAATTAAAAATTACCCTTTATGAACATATTATACGTCATGCGCTACTGGCCTGTTTATGGTGGTGGTGAAACTATAACCGTGACCTTGGCAAATGAATTTGTCAAGCGAGGGCATTCGGTTTACGTAGTTTATACTTATGACAAATCCTGTAATCCGATGCCTTACAGCATATCTCCTGCAATTAACTCGCAAAAAATGCATACCATAGAGAAATACTGTGCTTCTGACGTGGAAAAGTTGCAAAGCTATGTGGTGGATAACGGGATTGATGTGATAATCAACCAATGGGGAAGTACTAAACTGTGCCGTTTGGCTATACGGCAAACAAAATGTAAACTGATAACTTGTTGGCATCTGGATGTTCTCCCAAAGGTACGTGCTCCTCATGACATCAAGGAAAAAATTGTCAATGCAATATTCCGGAAACGCGTGTATGCCCGTTATGTCCATTGGCGGCAGATGAGAGACCACAATCTGAATTACAAATTGAGTGATAAGTATGTGTTTTTGTCGCACTCCTTTTTGCGAGAATATGTAAGCCTTACGCATCTGAAGCCGGATAAAGAGAAACTCGGAGCTATACCTAACCCGCTGACTTATACTTATGATTACGACTTCAATGACTATGGGAAAAAGAAAAAACAGGTTTTGTTCGTAGGCAGGATTTTTGAGTACCATAAGAGGTTGTCATATATATTGCGCATTTGGAAACAAATAGAAATAGACGGTAGGTATTCCGACTGGAAACTTGTTATTGTAGGGGACGGTCCTGACATGCACCAGACAAAACAGTTCAGCACCGAATTGGGGCTTGAGCAAATATCTTTTGAGGGTTTTAGAGACCCACGGCAATATTATCTGGAATCGGCATTGTTCATGATGACATCAGCGTTCGAAGGTTTCGGCATGACATTGGTCGAAGCACAGCAATACGGCACCGTACCTATAGCTATGGACTCTTATAAAAGCCTGCACGACATTTTGCAGGACAAAGTAAACGGCATTGTGGTTCCGGACAATGACATCGACTGTTTTGTGGAAGAGTTGAAACAATTGATGGACGATAAAGAGAAACGCAAACAGCTTGCAATGAAAGGTTCGGAAACGTGCCGTAAGTTTTCGGTTGATTCGATTGCGGCGCAATGGGAATCTTTTTTCAATACGTTAATAGATGGAAAAGAAAAATAAGGCAATCATAATAGACGCATATTCCCGTGGGGGCTATCATGAAGTGATAAACCAGTCATTCCTGATGATGATTTCCAACTTGTATGAAACCGTGACCTACATAGCAGATGAAAGTGCTTGCAGAAACCTGAAATCACTGTTGGCCAAATGCAATGTGGATTGTCCCAATGTGGAATATATAGAAAAACGATTTTCATTCCCAAAGTTCAGGATTGAGGGACTGACATATCTGGCAAAATTGGCAAAAGTCTCTTTCCTTAATTACAAATTCTACAAACAGGCACCTGAAGATGCCGATGTGTTTTACAACAACAATTTGTTTTTTGCAATTATGCCTATTTCATTTCTGAGAAAGAAGAACAATACCTATGTGCTTTGCCATAATGAGATGGAATTGATAAACAAAATGCAAAGTTATTCAGTGGCCACTTCTTTGCTTTCCAGGTATTTCCGTTTAGTTTTCTGCAAATTTGTATTGAGCGAGAAACTGCACTTTATCCTTCTTTCTCCGGAGATGGTCCGCTATTTCAGCACGTTTATTTCCCCAAAGAACACGCCCCGTATGTATTGGATGGATCACGCTTACATTCGTCCTGAAAATCCTGAGAATCCTGATTTCCGGATAAGGGGTACGCATATAAAGATAGGCATACCCGGTGCAATAACCCCTTCGCGTGGGTTAAATACATTGAAACAAGTACTTTCTCGCTTGCATAACAACGACATTTGCATTTATGCGCTTAGTACATGTTCTGAAAAAATAAAAGACAAGCATTTTGTAATGCTGAATTCAACAGGTAGATTATTGCCTTTCGAAGAATATAATGCTTATGTTCAATCCATGGATGCCATGTTGTTGTTGTATGATACCAACTCATATAAACTAACTGCAAGCGGTGCTATTTTAGAGTCCATTTGGAGTGAAAAACCTGTTATTGCATTGAGAAACGCTTATTTTGAATATTTGTTCACGAAATATGGAGATTTGGGGATATTATGTAATGACATAGAAACACTGGTTAAAGGCATTGATAAATTCAATGTCAATTCCATATACAAAAAGAATGTTGTTATCGCAAAGAATAGTTTAAATCCGGTATCCGTACAAACACAATTGTTGAAGATTGTAAATGTATAATGCTCAAAACTAATCCAAATTGGGGCTTGTGGGCTACCTAAGGCAAATCTAACATTCAACACATTGCTTAACTTATGAATTCTTAAACTGACACATCATGATTTTTACCCTAATTGGAATAATTATCATTATTTACAGTTTCAAAAATTTCAAAAGAGCCTTTCTTTGGTTGCTCGTGTACAAGTTACTGTTGGTGACTAACATCACGGTTATAGCGTTACCGGGCATTCCGCTGTTGAAATGGGATATGTTCTTGATAGCCATTTTCTTTCTTCAGTTCTGGAGGCAAAGGAAGGTATTGGCTGTGGAAAGTGAGCCGTTCCCCTACGAGCGCCCATTCAAGTTCCTTGTGGTTTCATGGTTTCTGTCCACAATTTTTGCCTACATCGGTTTCTTGGGGGCTGTATCGCAGTTTATAAAAAATGTTTTCGAGCAGTTGGTAATTGTGTGGATGATGTGGAAACTCATTGATGTACGAAAGGACTTGCCATTTATCATCAAATGGTTTTCTGTTGCATTTTTGTTTATTTCCTTGTATGGTTGTTATGAATACAAACTTCAGGCAAACCCTCTTGTGGAGTATGAGGCAACCCTCATTAAGGAAGAAGATCGGGCCGTGGTGTTCACTTACGATGCAGAAAGAGGACGCGGATACAGGGTACAGTCTGTATTTGAACATGCGATTGGAGCAGGTATCAACTGGAGCATGTTTTTGGTGTTCATCCTTTCATTGGTGGTTGTTTATCGTTACAAACTAAAGAATAAATACTTTGTCTGGACTTCAACCTTGTTGGCTGTGCCATGTGTTTTTTTCGCCAACAGCCGTGCTCCAATCTTGTTCTTGATGTTAGCCATTTGGGCTGTAATCAGTTTCAAGAACAAAAGGACATTCCAGCTTTTGGTTGTGGGAATGGTAGGTTTTGTCATCGTGTCGCCTTACTTGGCTGATTATGCGGCCAATGTGTTGAGTATCTTCGACAGTAAGGCACAGGATGAAGTGGGTGGAAGTAATGCCGAGATGAGGTTCAACCAATTGGCTGTGGCCATTGCCCTTCTGGAGCAGTCGCCTTTTGTGGGCTTTGGCTTCAAATTCCTAAATGGTATGAATAATAGTTTGACGGCTGCATTGTTAGGTATGGAAAGCATGTGGTTTGGAATTCTGACTCAGTTCGGTTTGTTGGGTGTCGCTGCTAATTTGTTTTATGCCTATTACGCTTTGTGGAAGGTGCCTCACCATTACAAATCGAAGCCTGTATTCTTCTTCTCCTTGGCATATTGGGTAGTTGGTTCTTTGACATCTGTTCCGGGTATGTTGATATATATGTACTACCTCTTCATCATAATATTTATCAAATTATCTCCGCAGTATGATAAAAGAATTGCGCATGGTAATGAAAGGCAAACGAACGGCAAGAAGCGATTTTGAACAATTTGTAATATCCTGCCGGACTGATATGCGGTGATTTGAACAAGAACTATGTGAAATGGATAATAAAAAGAAAGGTTACGTCAAGAGGGTTAATTTCATGTGCACATTGTCCGCCTTGTTAGCTTTGATATTATTTCTCGGCTTTTTGCACAAGCGAACATTGTTCAGGTTTGAATATCCATTGGACACTGAGGCCGTAGGACAATATGGCGATTTTATAGGAGGTGTCGTCGGGACAATTATAAGTGCCGTACTGTTATATTTCACCTTCAAGCTGCAACGTGAAGAATCTGAAAGCAATGCTTTGGTCTACAAAAAGGAACAGTTGAACGACACCTTTTATAGATTGATAGACCAATACCAAAAGATTATTGACACAATTTCCTATAATGATGACGACTCATTTTTTACAGGAAAGGAAGCACTTCATCGCAAGTATGCAGACTTGCAAATGGGTTTTGTGAATACAGACAATGACAGTAGAAACCGGAAAAATGCGATAGCCGCCTATCAAGAATTTTATTCTTTCAATAGGGACTATGTGCCTACTCTTTATCGCATCATGTATAGAATCTGTGATGTGATAAACTCGGCGGATTCCGGCTTAGACGGACACCGGGTCAAACTAATGAAGGTTTTCAGGGCGCAGATGAATGATATTGAGCTATGCCTACTGCGATACAATGCCATGAGTTTACAGGGCAAGAAGTTTGTGCCATTCATCAACAAATACAATCTAATTAAGCACTTGCCTCCGATTGAATTGTTGGAGTACTCTTATTGGAGAAATAAAATGACTTTGGAGGAGCAGAATTCGACAAATATCTTATTAGAGTCCGCAAGGCATAATTTGATGGTAGTGTTGGAGAAAGGGTCTCTATTGGAATCTTTCACAAACAATTCGTATTTATACAATATAAACATAACCACAAATCAATCCCGTACCGAAGTGAATGTGTGTCTATATATACGACCGGCCGTTGAGCCAAGTAAGTATGATTTAATTCATGGCATATACAAACTTAATCATAATGACCGTCACTCTCTCTTGAAACAGTTCCTGCGTGATAGCATTTTGATTTCCACGTTCATGCTTAACAAGCCACAGGAGTTGGATTGGAAATCATCCATGATTGAGCCGGATGGAAAGTATTATGCAAGTGTAACCAACAAAAAAAATAATCCTTTAAGATTAAGAACGAATTAATGCACAAAATGAATGAACAACAAGTCAGCATTGTGATTGTTTGCATGAACAATCTTAAGAATCTATACCCATGTTTGGATAGTATTAGGAAATACACTCATGTAAGTTATGAAACTTTAGTAGTGGCTTATCTCTTCTCGAAAGAGAATTTGGAACGGCTAAAGAGGGACTATTCTTGGATAAGGATTATTGAAAGTAATGAAATCCGTGGCTTTTCGGAAAACAACAATTTAGCATTGAGGCAGGCCCGTGGACAGTATTGTTATGTATTAAATGATGATACGATAATGGATTCTCCTGTGATAGACAGATTGGTTGAAACCATTCAAAAACAAGAAGATACAGTGGCTGTTGTGAGTCCGAATATCAAATATCCGGATGGGCGACCCCAATTTTGCGGTCGTAACAAGGCTACTTTTTGGACTTTCTTAAAAGCTTCCCTGAACATGAAAGTGAAAGACTCCCAATATAAAGATAAAAAAGGTTGCTTTGAGACTTATAATATCATGGGTGCGGCTTTTCTAATCAGGACGGAAATCTTTAAATCAATAGGGTGGTTTGACGAATATTACTTTTTTTGCCCAGAAGACATTGCTGTCTCCACAACACTTAACAATAGGGGATATAAATGTATCGTGAATGGCGATATTGTACAGTACCATATACAGGGTGCCTCTTCAAGTTCTGTCATGCAGATTGCCACGAAGCCGGCACACATAAAAGGTAGTATTGTTTTCTATTCGGGTGGGTCTACCGTAAAAAAAATGGTTTTGTGTGTGACTTTTGTTTTACGTTCAATTTTGAGAGCTTTTATTTGGGGTATAATTTTCCTTTTTACAAAAAAAGAAAAAGGGAAAGTGAAGGCTTTGATGTATATCAATGTAATAAAAGGGATTCTTTCTTCGGCTACACCCAAGGAATTGTTTGTTGAAAATTATACGAAGATAAAAAATAATCAGCACTATAAATCATACCGATGAAAAAAGTAATTACATACGGCACATACGACTTGTTGCATCAGGGGCATATAAACCTGCTGCGTAGGGCCAAGGAACTTGGAGACTACCTGATTGTCGGTGTCACTAATGACAGTTTCGACCGCGAGCGGGGAAAACTCAATGTGAGGAATAATGTATTGGAACGCGTGGAGGCGGTCCGGGACACCGGATATGCAGACAAGATAATCATTGAGGATTATGTAGGGCAGAAGATAGATGACATTCAAAAATATAATGTGGATGTATTCGCCATAGGGTCGGATTGGCGAGGAAAGTTTGATTATCTTGAGGAGTTCTGCCAAGTGGTTTATCTGCCACGTACGGAAGGTATATCTTCCACCATGCTCCGGGAGAAAAGTCAGAAAAATGTAAGGGTCGGGATTCTCGGATGCGGACGAGTGGCGAAGCGGTTTCCTTCAGAAGCGGGTTTTGTCAACGGGGTGGAGATTGTAGCGGCTTATGACATTGAAAGGAATAGGACGGTTGATTTTTCAGAAGAATTCCCCAGTGTGGTTGCCTATGACGGTTTGGAGGCTTTCTATGGTGCTGTTGATGCCGTCTATGTTGCCACACCGCATTTGAGCCATTACGGGAACATAAAGGAGGCTTTGTTGGCTCGAAAGCATGTATTGTGCGAAACTCCCATGGTTTTAAAAGAAGATGAAGCGAAGGGACTTTTCAAGTTGGCAGAGGATAACGGACTTGTCTTGATGGAGGCGAACAAGACAGCTCACTGTCCTGCTTTCAACCATTTGATGGTGATGATTAAGTCGGGTTTGATAGGAGAGGTTGTGGATATAGAAGCCTCGCTCTCTCAATTGCTTGATAAGAACGGAAGGGAATTTGATCCGGTTCAGGCCGGAGGGGCAATGTTCGAGGAAGGGAGTTACCCCTTATTGCCTATCATAAAGCTTATGGGGACGGAATACCTCGATTTGGATTTCTATTCGCGGATGGAAGACGGGATAGATGTCTATACTCACGGAATATTCCACTATCCTAAGGCAACGTGTTCGTTCAAGGTGGGACTGGGAGTGAAGACGGAAGGGGATCTGGTAGTTTCGGGAACCAAAGGGTATGCTTATGTCCCGTCTCCTTGGTGGAAGACCGATTATTTCGAATTGCGGTATGAAGACCAGAATGAGAATAAGAAATATTTTTATAAGTGGGACGGGTACGGGCTGAGATACGAAATACAGGAATTCATAAGTTGTATCATCAATGGACGTTATTCGTCAGCCCGGTTACGCAGGAAGGAAAGCATCTGCATGGCACAGGTGATGGAACGCTTTGCCGAACGCAAGAATTTTGTAACGATATGACATTGGTGGATAAGGAAATCAGGTTGGTCGACCATACATCTTGCACGGGATGCATGGCTTGCAGGCAGAAGTGCAAGCGGAATGCCATATCCGTGATATACGAGAAGGGTTTCGCATTTCCGTATATCAACCAGGAGATGTGTGTGGGATGCGGGCAGTGCGTACAGGCATGCCCGGTCTTGAATGTGAGGAATGTGCCGGGGAATACCCATGAAAAGGAGACTGTGTGTCTGGCGGCATGGAACAAGGATGAGGGTGTCAGGATGAAGAGTTCTTCCGGTGGGACTTTTTCTGCCATGGCGGAGAAAGTGCTTGCGCAGAAGGGTGTGGTGTTCGGTGCTGCATGGGATGAAGGGATGAACCTTAGGCACAAGTATGTGGGTGATGTTGTGGAGTTGGACTCCTTGCGGAGGTCAAAGTATGTGCAGAGCGATACGTTGGATACTTTTAATGAAGTGCGGGATTTTTTGAAGGAGGGCAGGACTGTCCTTTATTGTGGCACCCCGTGCCAAATAGCCGGACTTACGTCTTTTTTGGATTATAAGGATTACAGTAACTTGGTCAAGGTGGATGTGGTTTGTCAGGGTGTGCCTTCCGGGGTGATGTTTAAAAAATACATTTCGGAAGTCGAGCGTAAGCATAGGGTGAAAGTCCTGGATGCGAATTTCAGATCAAAGATGTATGGTTGGAGGTGCGGTCTACTACTACTACTACTCGTGCAGAAAGGTAACAAGCGGTATTGGATGAAGCGGGTGTTTGAAAAAAACGAATATTACAACGCATTTGTCAAGGAATATTTCATGAGGGAGTCTTGTTATGCCTGCCCGTTCAAATGCAATAGGCACGGCTATTACTCGGATATTTCGATTGCGGATTTCTGGCGTATCGGGAAAACGAAGCCTTTGGATGTGGACGATTATGAAAAAGGTATTTCTGCAGTCATCGTGAATACGGAAAAGGGCAGGACTTTCTTTAAATCGCTCGTTCCGGATTTGGAAGTCATCGAACGGACATGGGATGAGTTTATGACTAACGGTGGCATGTATCCTTGCCATAAGAGGAAGGATAATGACAAGGCTTATGAGTTTTTGTCGTGCCATTCATGGCGGGAGACGCAAAAACGTTATTTCCCTTATGCAATGAGGGCACGTCTGAGGACTGCGCTGTATTTGGGATTGGGAGAGAAAACAATTCGTAATTTAATGAAGTTAATGGGGAGAAAGGTATGAAGATTGCAATACTGACACTGGTGTTTAACAATTATGGGACGAGATTACAGTCGTACGCATTATGTAAAGTGCTGAAGCGTTTGGGAGGCGAGAATGCTTCCATAAGGGTAGTCAATATGGATACACCTTGGGGCAGTGGTGCGCGGAAGTCTTTTGTCGAAAGATTCCGAAAGCTTGCGGCCTCGTTTAAAGGATACGGGGTGCATGGTTTCAAACATGTGGCAGATTTGTTCAGGTGGGCGTATGAATATAGGAGGATTAACAGGGAAAAACATGATGGGCTATGCCAGTTGCGAGACGAGTCTTTTGGTTTAATCAACAGAAAAATACCTTATACAGGTCATTTTACGGTAGATGAAGTAAGAAAAGGTTGCCTTGACGCTTATGATGTCTTGTTGGTCGGAAGCGACCAAGTCTGGAATGCTGCCAAGGTTCCAAACCAAGAAATTTTCCTATTGGACTTTGCGAAAAAACAGAAGCGTCTGACTTATGCCGCCAGTTTCGGCATGACAGCTATTCCGGACGGTATGTTTGAATTGTATAGGAAAGGCATAAACCGGTTTGAAAGCTTGCTGCTCCGCGAAAAAGAGGGGCTTGAAATGTGCAAGGCTTTAGGTAGGAATGACGCGAAGGTCGTATTGGATCCGACTTTGCTGTTGGGCTATGACGATTACCGGGAAATAATGGATGACGGAGAATCTCCCATGATAGAGGGGAAATACATTCTTCTTTATTCTTTAAACAAATCTTATAGGATTTATGATGAAGTATATGGGATGTGCAAGCGGACGGGGTGCAAAATGGTAGTCCTCAAAAGGAGTTTCTGCCCTCCTTCGATGGAGAGGTACGAAGGTGCCGTTGAACTGTTTGCCGTTTCTCCGGGAGGATTCTTGCGGTTGATAAAAAATGCGGAGTACGTCATAACCAATAGTTACCATGCGCTCCTGTTTTCCATAAATTTCAATGTCTCTTTCTATGTTTATTTGGACAATGCAGACCAAGAGAATAGTAGGTTGCTGACTATATTGAATATGTGCGGTCTGGATGGGCGTGTCTATTGGGAGACTGAAGCCTTGCCAAAAGGTGTGGACAAAATTGATTATGGCTCTGTCAACGTTTTCTTGGAAGACCAAAGAAGAAAATCCATAGAAGAACTTAAAAAAGCAATATACAATGATTAATTTTACTGTGGGTCCGGTGCAGTCGAGTGACAGCGTCCGGGCAATGGGGGCAGAACAAGTCCCTTATTTCAGGACATCCGAATTTTCGGAAGTGATGTTTGAAAATGAAAGGCTTGTTAAAAAGTTTGCCAAGGCACCGGATGGTTCTAAAGTGGTTTTTATTACGGGGTCTGGGTCGGCCGGGATGGAAACATCCGTAATGAATACTTTAAACCCGCAAGATAAGGCTTTGGTGGTGAACGGGGGAAGTTTTGGCCAACGTTTCGTGGAGTTGTTAAGACTCCATAAGATTCCTTATACGGAAATCCGGCTGAAGCCCGGAAAAGCCCTGAGAGCGGAACATCTTGCACCGTATGAAGGAAAAGGCTATACGGCCTTTTTGGTGAACAAACATGAAACATCGACAGGTGTCCATTACGATATGGACCTGATAAGTGGTTTTTGCAAGCGCAACAGCTTGTTCGTGATAGTGGATTGTGTGAGTACGTTTCTTGCCGACCCGTTTGATATGCGTGAGCTTGCGGCAGATGTCATGATTACAGGTTCACAGAAGGCTTTGGCCTGTCCTCCAGGCGTTTCCGTTCTGGTCTTGTCGCCCAAGGCATTGGGGCGGGTGAATGAGGCTTCATGCGTTTGCCAGTATTTTGATTTGAAGATAGCCTTGAAAAATATGGAGAGGGGACAAACGCCATGGACACCGGCTGTAGGCATCCTTAGGCAAATCAATGTCCGTTTGAAAGAAATTGAGGATAACGGTGGTGTGGAGAAAGAAATTGCCCGAATCGGTGGGTTAGCAGCTTATTTTAGGGAGAAAATAAAAGGTTTGCCTTTTGAAATTGTTTCAGAATCCCTTTCCAATGCCGTGACTCCCCTTCATCCCGTTACGGTTTCGGCCTATGACATCTTTTTAAGGATGAAAGACGAATATGGTATTTGGGTTTGTCCTAATGGGGGAGAAATGAAAGATTTGATTTTCAGGGTAGGACATCTCGGAGATTTGACAAAAGAAGATTACGACAAATTGGTGGCTGCATTTCGAGACATGCAGAAGAAGGGTTTCATCTAAAAAGTATGATTGATTTTCATTTACAGCAGCAGTTGCGTTCGGAGTTCAATCCGGATGGTTCGCGTTTGAGGGATTTGCAGATGAAAGCTTTGGAGATTTTATTGGCTGTAGATAAAATCTGCCGGAAGCATGGAATCAAGTATTGGTTGGGGAGTGGAACCTTGCTTGGTGCAGTCCGTCATGGAGGGTTTATCCCGTGGGATGATGATTTGGACATAGACATGACAGAAACGGACTTTAAAAAGTTTGAATCAATCGTATCAAAAGGTGGTTTTGAATCGGATTTGAATTTGGTCTTGCAGACGCACAAGACAGATCCCGAATATTATGCCATGCATGCAAAAGTGAGGAATGAAGATTTTCCCATAGAAGATATTTTTGGAATAGACGTGGATTATAAATACAGGGGAGTGTTTATTGATATTTTCCATTTAAGGAAGAGTTCATACATCCTGAATCGTTTCTTCTCGTATTCAGGAAAGATTTTTGATAAAATTTCCACTATACGTGGATGGAATGGCGGGCGTCGCGTCTTGTTGAAAGTCTACCATGGGCTTGTTAATGAATGCTTTATCGGATGTATTGCAAGAATTGCAGATAAGAAATGTTCCGTTTATTATGAATGGATGGGAAGCCGTTGGAAACCTTCACCAAGGAATCCGGTAGACTTATTTCCTCTGAAAGAAATGTCTTTTGAAGGGCATAGTTTTTTTGTGCCAGCCAATCCAGATGCATATTTAAAAGGTATGTATGGTGATTACATGAAACTTCCTAATTTGGATAAGTTGCGGAAGCATACTTTATTATGATGTTGTGTGCGACCTTAATATAAAAGTGTGTCAACGATTTATATTTGATACAATGAAAATCTTATTAGCCAATAAATTCTATTACCGCCGGGGCGGTGATTGCGTCTACGTGCTTAATCTGGAGCGGTTATTGAGGAAGCACGGACATGAAGTGGCTGTGTTCGCCATGGACTATCCGGAGAATGTAGATACAGAATGGAAACGATATTTTCCTAAAAATATGAGTAAATGGATGGCTTTCACACGTCCTTTCGGTTCAAGGGAGGTTAGGGAAAAATTCAACAGGCTGTTGGATGCCTTCCATCCTGACGTGGTACATCTGAACAATATCCATACCCAACTTTCTCCCCTATTGGCGGAATTGGCACACAAGCGCGGCATAAAGGTTGTGTGGACGTTACATGATTATAAATTGTTGTGCCCGCGATACGATTGTCTGCTTGGCGGAGATATGGTATGTGAAGCTTGTTTCAAAGGGGATAAGAAAGCATGTCTGAACCATAAGTGCATGAAAGGGTCCAAACTGGCTTCTTTCGTGGGCTTTCGTGAGGCAAACGTGTGGAACCGACAGCGATTGGAAGCTTCAACGGATGTGTTTGTCTGTCCCAGTCGCTTCATGTCTTACAAAATGACGGAGGGAGGATTTGATGAGAAAAAGATGGTAGTGCTCTGTAATTTTATTGATTCGGAAAGGTGTCGAAGGGATAATTACGGCAAAGGGGATTACTATTGCTATATCGGACGATTAAGCCAAGAGAAAGGGGTGAAGACGTTAATGGAGGCTGCCAACCGGCTTCCGTATAAAATGAAGGTTATCGGTGACGGGCCGCTCTTTGGCGAGTTGAAAGCCATTGCCCATAGTCACATTGAATTCTTAGGACATAAGGATTGGGATGAAATTAAGGTACTTGTGGGACAAGCTCGTTTTTCCGTGGTACCTTCTGAATGGTATGAAAACAATCCGCTGTCCGTAATAGAAGCGCAATGTTTGGGTACTCCGGTACTTGGTGCCCGGATCGGTGGTATCCCGGAACTGACCGATAAGACTTTCATTAGCGGAAATGCGACTGATTTGAAGGAAAAAATAGAAGAAATGTGGAATACGCCTTTCGATTATCAGCAGTTGGCTGAGGTGTCACAAAGGAAATATGATGCGGAATCCTATTACAACCACATGGTTAAAGTGTATTCAAAATAAATTCATAAAACATTATGGCAGAAAAGAAACTGAACGGTACGGTCATCGTGACGTACCGATGTAATGCGCGTTGCTCGATGTGCAACCGCTATAAGGCTCCGTCGAAGGCGGAGGAGGAAATCTCTATCGAGACGATTAAGAAGCTCCCGAAGATGTATTTCACGAATATCACCGGAGGGGAGCCGTTTATCCGTACGGACTTGAAGGAGGTGGTACGTGAACTGTATAAGAAGAGTGACCGTATCGTCATCTCTACCAACGGCTTTTTCACGGACCGTATCATCGACCTTTGCAAGGAGTTCCCGCAAATCGGTATCCGTATTTCCATTGAAGGGTTGGAAAAGACCAACAATGAAATCCGTGGCTTGAACGATGGTTTCCGTCGTGGTTATAATACCTTGAAGAAACTGCGTGAGATGGGGATGAAGGACGTGGGTTTCGGCATGACGGTACAGGACAAGAACGCGCCGGACTTGGTGCCGCTGTATGAGCTCTCCAATAAGATGGGGATGGAGTTTGCCACGGCTTCCCTGCATAACTCGTTCTATTTTGTAGAAGCTAAGAACATCATCCACGACCGTCCGATGGTGGCGAAGAATTTTGAGAACTTGGTCAATGAACTGTTGAAGTCTAATTCGCCTAAGAAGTGGTTCCGTGCTTATTTCAACCATGGGCTTATCAATTACATCTACGGTCAGAAGCGCCTGTTGCCTTGCGACATGAGTTTCGACACGTTCTTCATAGACCCGTATGGCGACGTAATGCCTTGCAACGGGACGAAAGACAAGGAGGTGATGGGCAACCTGAACCGGCAGACGTGGGATGAATTGTGGAACAGTCCCGAGGCGGAAGCCGTACGCCGCAAAGTGCGTTGTTGCGATCGTAATTGTTGGATGATCGGTTCGGTGTCTCCGGCGATGCACAAGTATATCGCCATGCCGGCCTTATGGGTGGCCAAACATAAGCTAAAGTCGCTTTTAGGCATGAAGTATTCCATGTATGAGAATCCTGTATGCTGTGATTACCGTGACGGAAAAGTGACGAAAGAGCAGCTTGACCGTTTGTCTACGTGTGACATGAATGCGGAAATCAACAACGGTCTTTCTGATGATTCCAAAGAGGCTTTGAAAGGCAGACGGGGCGAGGACATTGTGAATGCCGACGTAGCGGGGCAAGGTTATGAGGCTACAACGGCAGAAACGGACAGAAAGATTGAAATCAAATGATAGTCCGAAGGTAACCTCTTAGCGTGTTTAATGTTTCCTTTTGCCTGTCAGCCAAAGCCAAAGGGCAGAAAGGCACGTCAACGATAGAATGCCGACATATTGAAGTGTTTCTTTGATTCGGGTGACAAATGCTCTCATGAGTTCTCGAAGTTGTGGTATTTGCGTGTAAAAGTAATGAATTATTTTCAATGCGGATGATAAAATGAAGAAAATAGTGGTAACCGGTACCCGCGGCATACCCGGTGTCATGGGTGGGGTGGAGACGCATTGTGAGGAATTGTTCCCGCGCTTGGCGGAACGAGGATGGGACGTGACAGTGGTGCGACGCTCCAATTATGTGGAGGATGGCCTGAAGGAGTGGAAGGGTGTTCGGCTCGTCACGCTTCCTTCTCCCAAGAAAAAGTCGTTTGAGGCCATCGTCCATACTTTCCGTGCCATCAACGAAGCCCGGAGGGTGGGGGCGGACATCTTGCATATCCACGCCATCGGTCCTGCTTTGCTCGTGCCGTATGCCAAAATGTTGGGGATGAAAGTGGTATTTACACATCATGGGCCGGATTACGACCGTGATAAGTGGGGGCTTGCCGCCAAAACGATGCTGAAACTCGGTGAACGCATGGGCTGCATGTTTGCAGACGATGTCATCGTCATATCCGATGTGATTCGCAATCTGATAAGTCGAAAGTACGGGCGTACAAACCGTGTACACCTTATATATAATGGAGTGTCGCGACCGGAAGTGTGCGATTTTCCTGAATATTTCGAGGAACTGGGTATCGAGAAAGGGAAATACGTTTTGGGTATGTGCCGCTTCGTCCCCGAAAAGAACTTGCATCATCTTGTGCAAGCATTTGCCCGGATGAAAAACACCGGGGGAATCAAATTGGTCCTTGCCGGCGATACGGATTTTGAAGACGACTATTCCCGGTCGTTGAAAGAAGCGGCCAAAGCAAATGGGGTAGTGTTGACCGGTTTTGTCAAAGGACGTAAACTCCATTCCTTGTTGACCCACTGCCGCTGCTACTGTTTGCCGTCAAGTCACGAGGGCCTCCCGATAGCCTTGCTTGAAGCTATGAGTTATGGCGTAGAGGTCGTAGTCAGCGACATCCCTGCAAACCTTGAAGTAGGTTTGGACAAGGGTTGCTATTTTCCGGTAGGAGATGTAGAGGCGTTGGCACAAAAACTGGACAAGATAGCTGCTTTGCCTTTAAAACATACAGACTACGGCATGTCGAAATACGATTGGAACCGGATTGCCACACAAGTGTCGGAAGTCTATCTTACCTTGACAACAGGAAACTCAGGAACGCGCCCATGACCTTATCTCTGTCGGCAGCATATTTGATACACTCGAAAGGGAATCCCAACGTAATCGCACGGTAGTCTTTCCCTTGATAAGCCACGGCTGCCGAATAATTGGTTGGTGTATATAATAAGGTGGAAAACGCTTCGGGAAGGGGTATCAGGCAGTCTGCATGTGTAACGGCATAGTGTTGGGAGTTGAGTTCCGTGTACAAATGAAGGGTGGTATTCATTCCTGTGGCTTGAGAATAGGCATCCAAGGTGACCGGAGTGTATGCGTCTACTTTCAACGTATTACGCAGGAAGTCTGCATTTTCCTTTTGCTTCTGGTCCCGGGCTATATAGGCACCGCTCACCAACAGGCTGCCACGCATGCGGGTAAATTCTTGTAACGCACTACATAAAGCAGGTGTCAATGACGGATACGGCCGGGTACTGTATCCGTCATTTTTTTGCAATCCCAAAATCAAATCCACGATGTTGTATTCGTTTAAGTCCACAGACTGCGCCTCTACTGCCGTACGGGAAACGGATGCAAACGAATATCCGCCAGCAGTGGCTATGGCCTCACCATGCATGCGGCTATGGTCGAATGTATTTCCCGCTATCATCTTGCCTTCAAGTTCATTCCCGCTAAAGCCCCACGCGCTCTTGGGGTTCAGTTCTGTGTTGAATACGATTTGCCGACCGCAGAATCCGGGAGAGCGCATATAAGGAACACCGGGATCCGCTGACAGGTCGAATCCCCGGGTCGAATCCGTCAGAATAACCTGTGGTCCGGCCACCCTCTGAAAGCCGTCGATAATCAGGACCTTGGCAAAGGCATTCTTGGCTATCATGGCCGACAGTTCCTCCGAAGGAAAACTCTCTCCACCGTCGTTCACGGCTGTCACTTTGAACGAGTAAATCACATTCTCCTCCGCACGGAACGAGAACCGAGGCTCATGTACAAATATACCATTGTCGTAACCGTTCTCTCCCTGCTTGGTGTACACGACATAGCCTTTGGGAGTGGCAGAAGGTTCCAACATATCTTGCCTAGGTGTCCAGGTTAATGTTATTTCTTTTTCATCCGGGTTCAAACGAGTTTGGAAACAAGTGACGGGAAGGGGCTGTACGACATAATCTGCCTCATGTTGATAGGATGTATATTTCAGTACTCCTTTATATATGGCCCGTGCCAAATTGAATTTGAATGCAGGATCGTGTCCCAAGGCCATATCCCGGAAATTCTGGTGGGACAACATTTCCAATATCATGGCCGGAACTTGTGGCTCGCGCGTTTCACTGTAATTCCGGTCGAACATTTGGCGTCTTTTCCATTGTCCGTAAAGTCGGTTCAAATCCTCGTCCACTTGCGTCATGACCACATCGCATAGCTCACGTGATGCCAATCGCGACATTCCGGTCGCAAACGTCCCTTCATTAAAATCCGTGGTATAAATGCCTAATGTACCGACAAAAGTACTGTCGGGTGCTATACCGGCATCGCTATGAAGCGCGATGGCCATTTCAATCGGTACGCGCAATCCGCTGTCGGCCGGAAAATAAGAAGAACCTCCGGCCAGATAGTTTGTCATATATGAACGGACATTGATGTCGTCGCTATAATCGTTTGTCCCGTTTTTACCGTTGTATACGGAATAAGGCATACCGCTCCATTGCGCATTGTAGCGGGCACCTTCCAAGTACCTCGGGAAACCGCTTACGACTTTCTGCAAAGAATCTCCACGGGCTATGTTTCCCATTCCGCCTCCGAAACGTACAGCATCTGCTGTCACCGTTCCGCGATAGTTGCTCAGATTGCTTAAACTGACATAGTTGGAACGGGGCTGGTCTTTGTCGAAATCAAACGTTCCGAGATAAACCCAAGTCCCTCCTCCCATTTGCTGGTTGACTTTGAAGGTCGTAGACACACCTTGGTGACGAACCACATAATGGGCATCGGAAACACTCGTAGGTAAAGTCGCGTATGAAACATATACGGCATAACGTCCGGATTCAGGTACATCAGGCGTCCAACGTATTTCGGAAGCCTGGCTTTTTCGGGTGACCGTATGGGTACTGCGCACCGTCCCGTCCGTAAAAGGGTTCTCACCGTCAAGGTAAGTCCGTTTGAGTTGCGCAAATCCTACACCACCGTTTTCCCATGCATATTTGTTTTCATGTTCTGAATATGTTCCGCCCGAATCCCGGGTGTCATTGTCCACTATTACTTCGTGGGGCTGCCAATCCCTTTCACGGGGTGTAAAGACGTATGCCCCGGCGTTTTCCAACATGGGGAGTAAGTAGGGAATGACTATCGTTTGAGTGAACAAATCTTCAGTCGTGCAATACAAATACGGTCGTTGCCATGTCCACTCTTTTTGGCCGTTCTTGTAATAACGTCCATGACTGGCCCAAACAGACAAATGGCGTTGTTGCATACCTTTGGTGATAGGATAGGGGCGCTGCGTCCGTTCCACCCACGGGACTCCGCGATACAAAGCCTGTCCCCATTTCTTTTGAACTCCCGATGAAGCTCCGCTCATATCCGTAACAAGATTCTCTATGGGGATACCGTTGCCATATATAATAATAGTATAAGCATTGTACGGCGCAGGAAGCAAACGTTTTACGTCGCGATAGATACCTTTGACCTTATCCCTGCTAAAAGACTGTCCGGCAAAGAGTTCATTCAGATAAATCTCTGCCGTCCGCGCAGAAGCATCCACTTTAACCCTTTCTATCTTACAGCGGTCGGTAGCCGTAGTATAAGATGTTTGATAGTCAGAGAAATAATCCCCTAATCTGGATTTTACTATTTTCTCTCCACTCTGTGAATATACGGAAAGTCCCAGCAAGAATGCTCCCGCCAGGACCATAAGTCTTTTCTTCATACTTACCATTATTTTAATCCGGTTGCGAACTTTTCAGGATGCCGCCCTGTGAAATCTTTAAAGTATGCTTTAATGTCGTTCATTTGTTTATCTATATTTCCGTTGGGGACGACTACTTGCGTGCAACGTATGGTTTTGGTCGGATAATCAATTCCATACAATAAAATAGGCAGCCCGGCCTTCAAGGCGATATAATAGAACCCTTTTTTCCATTCTTCCGTACGTGAACGAGTGCCTTCCGGAGTGATGCAAAGGTGAAATATATCCCGTTTCCGAGCCACTTGTGCCAACTGGTCCGTCATACTCATCTTCTTACTCCGGTACACTGGAATTCCCCCCAACCATCGCATTAAGATTCCCAAAGGCCAGAAAAACCATTCGCTTTTCATCAGGAAGTCACAACGAAAATTCATCGCACGACTATAAAGCACTCCCAACAAAAAATCGAAATTACTTGTATGAGGTGCCAACGCAATGATGTATTTATCTCCCATGGGAACCGTCACGTCGACTTTCCATCCCATCAGCCTGAACAGGAGGAAACTGCAAAAACGTCGGCTCATTTAGCAAAGCTGGCTGATAGTGCTGACAATGTCGCTGACCTGTGCATTGAAATCCATGCGCAACTTTTTGTAGAATCCTTTTACGTTTCCCGGTTCCGTATGACTGATCCTGCTGACAAATTCATCATGCATCAACAATATGCGGGTCATTACGTTATCCACATCTTCTTGTTTTATATCTACTTTGTAATGCGTCAACGCTACACATTCCGCAAACAGTTCACTACAGATATAGTTGATATTCTTTTTTAATGTTCTTCTTTTAGCCATATTCTTTAATCTCAAATTATGATGTAAATTAGTAACTTGGACAAAGATACGCAAAGTTGACGATATCGGGAAATTTTATAGAAGAAAATAAACTGTATGTTTTTGGGGTGAGAGTTTCTTCATTCCGACAAAAAACATTAATTTTGTGTGCTGAAAATGCTTTTCAACAATTAATTAGAATCACAACATGGAAAAAAGTGCATTGCAAATTGCAAGAGCGGCTTATCAGCCCAAGTTACCTAAAGGATTGCAGGGTAACGTATCTGTAAAGGAAGGCGCACCCACGCAGTCTGTGGCCGACCAAGAGGAAATCAAGAAATTATTCCCGAACACTTATGGAATGCCTCTTATTGAGTTCGTTCCGGGCGAGGCTCAGTCTTACGCCCCGTTCAACGTCGGTGTAATTCTTTCCGGAGGCCAGGCTCCCGGCGGGCATAATGTCATTTGCGGCTTGTTCGACGGTATTAAAAGACTGAACCCGGAAAGCAAGTTGTATGGCTTTATTTTGGGTCCCGGTGGACTGGTGGACCACAAATATATGGAATTGACGGCTGACATCATAGACCAATATCGCAATACGGGCGGTTTTGACATGATCGGTTCCGGACGTACCAAACTCGAAAAAGAGGAACAGTTCGAAAAGGGACTTGAAATCATCAAGGAATTGGGTATTAAAGCCATTGTCATCATCGGTGGCGACGACTCTAATACGAACGCTTGTGTCTTGGCTGAATATTACGCAGCCAAGAAATGCGGTGTGCAGGTTATCGGCTGTCCGAAGACCATCGACGGCGATTTGAAGAACGAACAGATCGAAACTTCTTTCGGTTTCGATACGGCTTGCAAAACGTATGCAGAGGTTATCGGCAATATCCAACGCGATGCAAACTCTGCCCGTAAATATTGGCATTTCATCAAATTGATGGGACGTTCGGCTTCTCACATCGCTTTGGAATGCGCTTTGCAGTGCCAACCTAACGTTTGTATCGTATCGGAAGAGGTGGAAGCCAAAAACCAAACGTTGGATGATATCGTTACTTATATTGCTCAAGTTGTAGCCGACCGTGCGGCCGATGGAAACAATTTTGGTACGGTGTTGATTCCGGAAGGCTTGATTGAGTTCATCCCGGCTATGAAGGCTTTGATTGCCGAATTGAACGACTTGTTGGCAACTCCGGGAGGTGCTGCATTGGCTAAAGATCAGCAACGCGAATGGATTTTGAATAAGCTTTCTGCAGCAAACAAGGCTGTATACGAATCTCTTCCTTTGGGAGTAGCGGCTCAGTTGACCATGGAACGTGACCCGCATGGAAATGTACAGGTTTCACTGATCGAAACGGAAAAGCTGTTGTCTGAAATGGTGGCCAACAAGTTGGCTGCATGGAAGAAAGAAGGTAAGTTCAACGGCAAGTTCTCAGCTTTGCATCATTTCTTCGGTTATGAAGGCCGTTGTGCAGCTCCTTCCAATTACGATGCAGACTATTGCTATGCTTTGGGTACAAGTGCCGCCATGTTGATGGCTAACGGCAAGACCGGTTATATGGCTATTGTGAAGAACACGACGGCACCGGCTGCTGAATGGATTGCCGGTGGTGTGCCCATCACCATGATGATGAATATGGAGAAACGTAATGGTGAGATGAAACCGGTCATCAAAAAGGCATTGGTTCGTTTGGACGGTGCTCCGTTCAAGGAATTTGCATCAAGACGCAACCAATGGGCTCGTGAAACTTGTTTCGTATATCCCGGTCCTATACAGTATTTCGGTCCGACCGAGGTCTGCGACCAAGCTACCAAGACGTTGCAATTGGAACAAGCTAAGTAATTCATTTATAGATATGCAAGTCCCTTTATCCGTCGATGAAGGGACTTGTTATTTTTCTGAATAAAAGGATAATAGAGACCGTTTCTATCATGTGTGCACAAACGCCGCAAACTGTAAAAAACAGAAAAACGATTGTTCAGAGAGGAAGCCGTAAGAAAGTGGATAGCACTCCCACAGCACGTAGTCCTAAGAGAAAAACCGTTTCGCGCAAGAAGCAAAAGAAAAAAGGGACAAGCAAATGGTTGTTTTTCAAACGCTGGCCGTCGTGGGCGATATGGGTAGGAGCATTGTCTTTGGGAATAGCTTATATACTTTTCTTTTATTATTTCTTTGTCGGTCCTTATTCATTCCGTTGGAAAGCCATCTATGGGGATCCTGTATACCCTGAAGGTTTTGACGTGCACGGCATTGATGTTTCTCATTATCAGGAAAACATAGATTGGGAACGTTTGCGCAATGCCAGCTTGAATTCATCCCCTGTCAGTTTTGTCTTCATTAAGGCAACCGAAGGTACGACATTATTGGATGACAATTTTAACCTAAACTTTTATGAAGCAAAGCAAAATGACTTTATAAGAGGAGCTTATCATTTCTTTTTGCCGGATGTGGATGCCCAAAAACAAGCTAGGTTTTTCTTGAAACAAGTACATTTGGAACCCGGTGATCTACCTCCTGTTTTAGACGTGGAAAAGGTAGGGAAGTTGACGGAAACACAACTCCAAAAGGCCGTAAAGACGTGGCTGGATATTGTAGAAAAAGAATATAGCGTGAAACCTATTATTTATACGGGATACAAATTCAAATTGCACTATCTGAATACTCCCGCATTCGATGAATATCCATATTGGATAGCGCACTATTATGTGGAGAAGTTAGAATACAGAGGAAAATGGAATTTCTGGCAACATACGGACTGTGGAAAAGTTACCGGAATCAAAGGGAATGTAGACTGCAATATCTTCAACGGGTCGTTTGAAGACTTGATGAAACTGACCATACCGGAACAGGAAGATAATTATACCGACCCTGAAGATTCGTTATAAAGAAAAATAAAGCCGCCGGAAGTCCTACAGACATTACCGGCAGCTCTGGATTCATATCGCTTATTACAAACGTTCGAATAAAAGCGTTGCCCAGTTCTCTTTTTCCGTATGGTTAAGGTAGTTCAGCCCCAAGCTTTTCGCTTTTTGCACAAGCAAAGGCATATCCTCTACATAAAAACCGCTGAGAATCATTTGGCTTCCCGCATGCATAACCGATACGAACGATGGCAAGTCTGCTAAAAGAATATTCCGGTTGATATTGGCCAGAATCAAGTCGAAAGCATCTTTTCCTTGTAATATGGAGGCATTCCCTTCAACCACTTCCATGTTTTTCACACCATTCAGCAACATATTCTCTTTCGTATTGTCCACACTCCAACGATCTATATCGTAAGCCCACACCGATTTTGCCCCTTTCAAAGTACAGAAGATACCCAGTACTCCCGTTCCGCACCCGGCATCCAATACGGTTTTATGTCCGAGGTCCATCCCGAGCAAACGTTCCAATATCATGCCCGTAGTGTGATGCGTACCGGTACCGAAAGCCTGATGAGGATCTATCACGATATCATATTCGGCCGGAGATAGGTTATGATGCTCCGGGCTATGAATCAGAATACGGTCGGCGATTCGGACCGGTTCAAAGCCGTTGCGTTCCCATTCCTCGTTCCAATTCTTATCTTCCGCTTCCGCCAATCGGTAAGTCACTTTCACCCCATCCATGGGGAATATGTCTGTCAAGCTATCCAATACGGAACGCTCGAAAAGTCCGGTTTGCACATATCCTTTCACCCCCTGTGGAGTATCTACAAAGCTTTCCAAACCGGCATCGGCCACCAATGCCATCAAGATGTCGGCTGCATCCCTGCTATAAGGGGATATAATGAAATCCAATTCCCAATATTTCATATTGTTTATTTTATGTCGAGAACCTATTGGTTCTGCAAAAATAGCAAAAAAAGAGTTATATACTAAATTTTATTCTCGTTTCCGTATTGTCCGACAACCGAGAAAAAGTTATATTTGCATATAATATAGGTAAAGGAGGAAAGACAATGAAAAACAGAATATTATTTTCACTCGTCGTTGTAGTGATTCCGTTTTTTAGCTTTGCACAAATAGATGATATATATTTTGTTCCCCAGAAAGAAACGAAAGAACAGAAGGAACAACAGACAAGGTCGCAACCTTCAATGCACGCGATCTCCGAATCTGTAGCAACAACAGCATCCAACGAACATGTTCAGAATAATGCAAGAGATGTAGATGAGTACAATCGGCGATATCGTTGGGAAAATGACAGTACAGCCGCAAATGAGGAAGAGACGGCAAACGAAGAGAATGCGCGAGCCGACAGCATCCAGGGATTGGAAGAAGATTATCAATACACCAAACGAATTCTTCGTTTCAACACCCCAACTATCGGCGTTGCGGTCAGCAGTCCTTTATACTGGGACTTACGTTATGGTCCCAATTCCATATATTGGGATGTATATGATGATGGATTTTACGCATACGCTTATCCCAGCAGTTGGTATTGGGGACCTACCTTTTCCTACTCGTGGGGATGGGGATTATACAATCCTTTTTGGGGGTGGGGAGGTCCTTGGTATGCCGGATGGTATGATCCTTGGTATTGGGGACCACACTGGCATCATCCGCATTGGGGACATCCCGGTCATGGATGGTATCCATCAAGACCGGTTACTCGACCCAGTGTAAGATATCGAGAAAATAGTACACTGGCAAGAGGAACATCCCGCACTAATGTAAGAAACAGTTCTTCTGCCAGAAGAGCCATACGAAACACAGGCAACACCAACCGGCAAACCATTTCGGAGAATTCGGCACGATTTACTCCAAATCGTTCTTCAACAACTACCAGGCAGTCTCCTCGTACGCGTACGACTTCAACTCCTCAACGTAACACTCAACCGTCGAGAAGTTCTAACTTCACGCCATCGACCACAAGAAGTACTTTCCGTCCGTCGGTAAGTTCCCCCAGCCGTTCCGGAGGCGGTTTCTCCCCATCCAGGGGTGGAGGAGCACGAGGCGGTCGACGTTAACAAACAAAGATAAACCATAAAAGGAAGAAATAATGAAAAGAAAAAACCTCATATTTGTAAGCGCATTGCTGGCAAGCCAGTCTATGATGGCACAGACACCATATATGAACGAGAATTATATGCCGACCGATTTAATCGGAAGTGCACGCTATGTAGGTATGGGCGGTGCATTAGGAGCATTGGGAGCCGATTTGTCTACCGCTTCTTCCAATCCGGCTGCATTGGGACTCTATCGTAGAAGTGATGCTGCTTTATCATTCAGCGTATTGACCCAGCAAGAAAAACCGGATTTAAATGCAGACATGACCCATTTGTCTTTTGATCAGATGGGATTTGTGGTAAGCATCCCGGTTATGGCTAAAAGCGTAAGATATGTTAACTTTGGAGTCAACTATCAGAAAAGAGCCAATTTCAACCAGTCATTTATCGCAGATAACGGAGCCTTGAACGGTTTGTCGCAGACGCAACAAATGGCAGACATTCTGAACCATACCCAGTATTCCACTCCTTTGGCAGACCTGATGTATAATTCCTGCCTTGTGAATCCGGAATACATACGGGATAATCAAGGTAATGTGCAGGTAGACCAAGAGGGCAATCCCTTATATGATTCCTATAATGCCTTAGCGTCCGACCGGAATAATTATGACCGTACGACGGAAGGCGGTATCGCAGGATATGATTTCAATCTGTCGATGAACATTAAAGACCGTGTGTATTTAGGTTTCACTTTGGGAGTGAACGACGTAGACTATTACAGTTACAGCACCTATCGGGAGTTCGGCACGATTTCGGACGGCCAAGGCAACTCTTACAGTGATTTCGAGAATTATTCCTTATATAACACCCAACATGTAAGTGGATATGGAATCAATGTGAAGTTGGGTGGTATATTCCGTCCCATCGGAAATTCCCCCTTCCGCATAGGTCTGGCCGTAGAAACACCGACTTTCTATCATTTGGAATCTTATTCTTCATATAGTATAGACTCTCCCATGATGGAGGATGAGAACTATGACATCTACATCAATCAAGACAGAAACGGCAAGTTTATATATACCAATTATCTTCCGGATGTAGATTTGGCAAACTTGCACATGAAAATTACCACACCGTGGAAATTTCGAGTTTCGTTAGGACATACGATTGGAACTTATCTGGCTATAGGAGCCGAATATGAATACGCCGATTACTCTAAAACGAAACAGGGGTATGAAGACTGGGACTACGACTATTGGGGCTATGGTTATTCCAGAGGAACGACACACGACCGCGATATGGATGCGTTGCACAAGTCTACGCTACGCGGAAGCCATTCTTTCAAATTCGGTATGGAATTGAATCTGACGAATAATGTCGCATTCCGTGTAGGATATAATTATTATTCCCGCATGTTCAAGGAAGAAGCGACTTTAGATCAAACGGGGCCTTCTCCGGCTTTCGGTTACCAAACTACAACAGATTATATGAATAAAAATGACGTGAATATATTCACAGCCGGTTTAGGCTACCACGGAAAGCATTTTTATGCCGATATGGCTTATAAGTGTCGCGTACAGTCGGGAGATTTCTATGCGTTCGACGATACTTACATTACGCAAACCGGCGGTCGTCTTACTCCAGTGGATGTAAACCTAAATACCCATCAGGTATTTTTTACATTAGGATATAAATTCTGATTATAAAGGAGCAAAGTCAGACGAAAAAAAATAGCAAAAAAGTTTTGCGTTTCAAAAAATATATCTAACTTTGCATCGTCAAAAAGGTTGGGGTATTAGCTCATCTGGCTAGAGCGTTTGACTGGCAGTCAAAAGGTGGCAGGTTCGAGTCCTGTATACTCCACTTTACATAAAAGCGAAAAAAACTTGTAGTTGCTAAAAATCAATATTTTTATTGGGGAATTTTATTATCCTATTTTGATCATTCAACTTTAGTACATTTTCTCTTTTTCTTTATTTTTCTTCCCTTAAAAATGAGTTTATTTAAAGGAATTTCTGTATATTTGCCTGTGTAAATACTCAAAGTCTACCAACGTTTACTCTTAAATCTCTTTGCTTATGAAAAAAGGGACATTTTTATGGTTGGGGCGAATGGGATTACCCTTGTCTTTGGCATTATGCCATATATATCCTCTCGCAGCACAGAACAAAGTGATTCTGCCGGATTCCATTCCCTGGATGTTGTCTGATTCATTAATGAGAGGAGACATACTGCAAATCGGCTATGCTACAGGAGACCGAAGAACTGTAGCCGGTTCTGTAGATCAGATTTCTGAAAAGAGAATGAACAAAGGTATGATTTCCAATCCTTTGAACTCTATTAACGGACAAGTAGCCGGTGTCAGTATGTTACCGGGAAGGGAGGCCATGCTCAACTCCGTACGTGTCCGGGGTACAACATCCCTTACCGGAGGTAATGACCCTTTGGTAATCATCGATGGCGTGTTTGCTGATTTGAGTACGTTAAGTATGATTTTCCCAGCCGACATCGAAAGTTTCACGATCCTCAAAGATGCTTCAGAAACGGCTCAATATGGCGCACGAGGTGCTTCGGGTGTCATAAAAGTAAGTACCAAACAAGGACACAGCGGAAGTTTCAGTTTGAGTTACGACGGAAATTTCAGTGTCGAGTCTATTTATAAAAACATGAAAATGCTTTCTGGAGATGCTTTCAGGAGCGTGGCGCACGAACGCGGTATATCTATTTTAGATTTGGGTTATGACACAAATTTTCCAGAGGAAATTACGCGTATGGGATGGGTACAAAATCATCATGTAGCTTTTGGAGGTGGTACGGAATCCTCTTATTATCGTGCTTCTCTGGCACTTTTGGATCGAAAAGACGTAGTGAAAAGTTCGGACTACCGGAATTACATGGCCAAGATAGACATTACGCAACGGGCGTTCAATGACCGCCTGCGTTTCGACTTGGGGGTAATGGGGGCGGTACGTAAGAGCAACAATTTGGTAGATACACAAAAAACATTTTATTCAGCCGCAGCTTTCAATCCCACTTTTCCGGCCCATAAGAACGCGATGGGCGGTTGGGATCAAGTGACAACTGCCAGTTGGATTACCAACCCTTTGGCCTGGATGGAAGTAAGCGATGAAGAATCGAATGCACATTTTAATGCCCATCTGAAAATGGAGCTGGTTCTAACCCCCCATTTGGTACTTTCCGCCTTCGGATCTTACTTGTACAATGTCATAGATAACGGACAATATCTTCCTACTACCGTATGGGCACATGGACAAGCTTATCGAGGCGAACAGAAGGTGGAAGATGTGTTGGGAAATATGATGTTGAACTTCAATCGAGCTTTTGGAAAACATAAACTGGACGCTCTCCTATTGGGAGAAGCGCAACAACGTATCATGTCCGGCTTCCACACAACTGTTACGAATTTCACAACCGACAAGTTCGGTTTTCACAACCTGCAGGCCGGAGCCGTAAGACTATGGGAGGGGACAGGCTCTTATTATGAGAATCCTCGTCTGGCATCTTTTTTAGGACGTGTCAATTATGTATACGACGATCGTTATGTGGCTACCGTAAACATGCGTACCGATGCTTCATCCAAGGTGGGACGTAACCATCGTTGGGGCTTTTTCCCATCGCTTTCCGCTGCCTGGATTCTGAGCGAGGAAGATTTCATGAAATCTCTCTATTGGCTGAACAACCTCAAATTCAGAGTCGGTTACGGGTACTCTGGTAATCAGGATGCCATTGATTCTTACAATTCCCTCCAGTTGGTGAAACCTAATGGAGTAGTATCTTCTGGTGGTGACCCAACGGTGACAATGGGTTTGATACGCAATGCCAATCCTGACTTGCGTTGGGAGGTAAAACGTACGATGAACGTTGGACTGGATGCTGCTTTTTGGGACGGACGGGCTATTTTCACATTTGATTATTACCATTCCGTCACGGATGACATGCTGTACCAATACGATGTAAGCGTACCGCCATTTGCCTATAATAAATTGTTGGCCAATTTAGGTTCCATGCGTAACAGCGGAGTGGAATTGGGATTCGGCTTCACTCCTTTGCGTAAAAAAGACATGGAACTGAACGTCAACGTCAACGTCACGTTCCAACGCAATAAGTTACTTTCTCTAAGTGGAATGTATAATGGAGAATATATGTCGGCTCCACAATATACGCCGATTGCCGACTTAACCGGTGCGGGCTTTCATGGCGGATATAATCATATTGTATACCAGATTGTAGGGCAGCCTTTGGGTGTCTTTTATTTACCCCATTGTACAGGACTCATCCAACGCGAAGACGGAACATACGCATACGAAATAGCCGACCTTGACGGAGGAGGCGTGGACCTGGAAGACGGGGGGGACCGTTACGTGGCAGGACAGGCCACTCCCAAAACTCTATTGGGTTCTAACGTCAGCTTCCGTTATAAGAATGTGGACGTATCGTTACAAATCAATGGTGCTTTCGGACATAAAATTTATAATGGTACGGCCTTGGCTTATATGAATATGGGAAGTTTTCCCGATTACAACGTACTGGCAGCCGCCCCTCAACGTAATATTTACGACCAGACTGCTACAGATTACTGGCTTGAAAACGGAAACTACGTGAATTTTGATTATTTGACTATCGGTTGGAATATTCCGTTGAAGAAATGGGGCAAATACGTGCAGCATCTGCGTTTATCGGCGTCGGTGAACAATCTGGCTACCATTACGGCCTATTCCGGACTGACCCCAATGATTAACAGTTACATCGTAGATGCCACACTCGGAGTGGACGACAAACGGAACTATCCGGTATATCGTTCTTATACCTTGGGATTAACTATTCAATTTTAAAGCATGACAACATGAAAAAGTGGATTTTATGGGCGGGATACACCCTTGTTTGCTGTTATGGTTGTGCAGGATTCTTAGATGAAGCTCCACGAGACCAATTACCCGAAGAGGACGCTTATGACACGCCTGCCAATATATACCTGAACACGGTGGCTACCCTCTATAACTATGTGGGTGGATACGAAGACAGTCAAGGGCTACAGGGTACTTGCCGAGGTGTATATGACTTGAACACACTGACCACTGATGAAGCTTTGTTGCCAACTCGCGGAGGAGACTGGTACGATGGCGGACTCTGGCAAGGATTGTTCTTGCACGATTGGGGAGTCAATAATGACGTGATAGCAGCTTCGTGGGAGTATCTATACAAAGTGATTGTGCTTAGTAACAAGTCGATAGAACGTCTGACGGAATTGCAGAACCGCAAGGATGCTCCTGCAGAATTGAAAAATTATGTGGCAGAAGTCAGAGCCTTTCGGGCGATGTACTACTATTATTTGCTAGATATGTTCGGGCGTGTGCCTTTGGTGTTATCTTCGTCCACCCCCATGAAGGACGTCAACCAAAGCGAACGTGAGGAAGTATTCAAATTTTCTGTAAACGAATTGCAGGCGGCATTGCCTTATCTGAATGAAGCGCACAGCAACCAAAAAGGAGAATATTATGGCCGGATGACCCGTCCGGTAGCTTGTTTTTTGTTGGCCAAACTATTCCTGAATATAGAGATTTATACGGACAACGATTGGACGGACGAAAACCACCCTGACGGAAAAGCATATCAAGTGAATATAGGATCTCAAACACTGAACGCATGGCAGGCCGTACAAGCGTATTGCGACTCGATACGTGTTATGGGATACAAATTATCTTCGCGCATGGTAGATAATTTCGTTGTGTACAACGAACCGTCGGAAGAAAATATTTTCACGATACCGATGGATAAACATGCATTGCAAAACCAAATGCAATATCTATTCCGTTCCCGTCATTACAACCATGGGAAAGCTTACGGGCTGAGTGGAGAAAATGGAACCAGTGCCACGATTGAAACCCTACGCACATTTGGCTACGATACCGATTCGGTAGACCATCGCTTCGAAGACAGCTTCTTTGCCGGAACGGTCTTGGATTCCAATGGCAATCCAGTGAAACTGGACGACGGAAGCACGTTGGAGTATTTGCCGTGGAGCATACGTTTGGACGTATCGGCACAACCTTACGAAAAATCTGCCGGCGCACGAATGAAGAAATATGAAGTAGACCTGAAAAGCACAAAAGACGGTAAATTGTCGGACAACGATATTGTATTGTTTCGTTATGCCGACGTATTATTAATGAAAAGCGAGGCTAAAATAAGAAACGGGGAAGACGGAACAGCTGAACTGAACGAAGTGCGGCGACGTTCCGGCATGTATCCTCGTCCAGCCACCCTTCACAATATCCTGGAGGAACGCAAACTGGAACTCGTATGGGAAGGATGGAGAAGACAGGACATGATTCGTTTCGGTACCTATACGCAAGCTTACACAGACCGTCCGCAACAGGAGGATGAAGCATCAGGCTACACCACGGTGTTTCCCATCCCTGCCAAGGTGTTGTCTTTGAATCCGCGATTATCCCAAAATCCCGGATATGAGACGAGGTGAATGACTCGAAAAAAACGATAGGTTAAAAAAAACAAATACAGAGAATTTTCTATTCGAATACCTACTATTAGTTACCAAATTAATGCTACATTTGCGGCAATTTGCAATATCGAGTTTACAAAATGGCCCAAATAATCATACATCGAGGTACCGTGAAAAGCGTGAGAGGAAAACACGTTAGTGTGCAAATAATCCAGGCTTCCGTGTGTTCATCCTGTGTGGCTAAAAAAATGTGCAATTCGTCGGAAAGCAAAGAGAAGTTGGTCGATATCGTCAGCCCCGAAGCATTTTCTTACCAGGTAGGAGAGGAAGTTCTCCTGACCGGAAGTGTGGAGATGGGACTGAAAGCCGTGTTTTGGGCATACGGTGCGCCGTTGTTGCTATTGATGGCTGTTTTGCTAGCCACCTTGCAAGTTACGGCCGATGAACCTTTGGCAGTTCTGGTAGCATTAGCCAGCTTGGTTGTCTATTATGTTGTGCTCTACCTCAATAAAAACAGGTTGACAAGAAAATTTTCATTTACCATTAAACACATAAAATAAATATTGTTATGAACGTGATTTTGATTGCAGTAATTATTTTGGGAGTCGTGGGGTTGGTGGCATCCATCATGCTCTATGCGGCATCCAAGAAGTTTGCTGTCGTAGAGGATGAACGCATTGGCCAAGTGGCCGAAGTCTTGCCGCAAGCCAATTGTGGCGGATGCGGTTATCCGGGATGTGCCGGTTTTGCCGCTGCTTGCGTGAAAGCGGCAGACGGTGGTTCGATCGAAGGCAAGTTATGTCCCGTAGGCGGACAACCGGTTATGGAAAAAGTAGCCGGAATTTTGGGGCTTGCAGCTGCGGCCAGCACCCCGAAAGTGGCTGTTGTGCGTTGTAACGGGACTTGTGCCAATCGGCCACGTGTGGTGGATTACGACGGAGTGCGCAGTTGCCGTGTGCAGCTGTTGGCGGGCACAGGAGAGACGGCATGCGCATTCGGTTGCTTGGGAGGTGGTGATTGTGTGGCGGCGTGCCAGTTTGGTGCATTGTCCATCAATCCGGAAACAGGATTGCCCGAGGTAGACGAAGAACGCTGTACGGCTTGTGGTGCCTGCGTCAAGACCTGTCCGCGAAGAGTCATCGAGCTCCGGCCGAAAGGACCGAAAAACCGCCGAATGGTCGTGATGTGCGTAAACCGCGACAAGGGTGCTGTGGCGAACAAGGTTTGCAAGGCTTCCTGTATCGGTTGCGGTAAGTGCGTGAAGACCTGTCCGTTCGAGGCCATCACTCTCAACAACAATTTGGCCTATATCGACCCGGAAAAGTGCAAGTTGTGCAGAAAGTGTGAGGAAGCTTGCCCGAAAGGATCCATCCATGCCATTCACTTCCCACCGCGTAAGCCGAAAGTGGAGAAACCGGCCGCAACAGCAGCCCCGAAACTAGCCGAGCCGACGGCACAACCGGTATCCGCTCCCGCAGCACAACCTGTAACCACCGTTACACCGGAAGAAAAGAAAGAAGCATAATTCATAAGATTGTCAAATTAAAAAAGAATATCGTGAAAACGTTTAAGATAGGTGGAGTTCATCCATCTGAAAACAAATTTTCCGCCGCTTCTCCCATCCGCCTGGCCGGATTGCCCAAACAAGCTGTCTTTTCACTTTATCAGCATATCGGCGCACCGGCCAAACCGGTTGTAGCCAAAGGAGATGAAGTGAAAGTAGGCATGATGTTGGCCGAGGCAGACGGCTTCGTATCCGTTCCCGTCCACTCCTCCGTGTCCGGAAAAGTGAGCAAGATAGATGCGATTGTGGATGCCAGCGGTTACCGCCGACCGGCTATCTTTGTAGACGTGGAGGGAGATGAATGGGTCGAGACAATCGACCGTACCCCCGATTTGGTGACATTGGCTCAAAAGCCGGAGTTGACAGCCGAAGACATCGTGAACACGGTGAAAGCGGCCGGCATTGTCGGTATGGGCGGTGCCACGTTTCCTTGTCATGTGAAACTGACTCCTCCCAAGGGGACAAAAGCCGAATGCGTCATCATCAACGCTGTGGAGTGCGAACCGTACCTGACAGCCGACCATCGGTTGCTGTTGGAAAAACCGGACGAAATCCTGGTAGGAGTGGATTTAATCATGAAGGCAGTGGGTGTGGACAAGGGTTATATCGGCATCGAGAACAACAAACCGGATGCCATCGCCCTCTTGACGGAGAAAGCGAAAGCTTATCCGCATATTGAGGTCGTGCCATTGCAAGTGAAATACCCCCAGGGAGGAGAGAAGCAGTTGATTGCCGCTGTTACCGGACGTGAAGTCCCGGCTCCTCCGGCATTGCCCATTAACGTAGGAGCAGTGGTACAAAATGTAGGTACGGTTTTTGCCATCTATGAAGCGGTAATGAAAAACAAACCCCTGTTTGAACGTGTCATCACCGTGACGGGTAAGGAAGTGCAAAACCCTTCTAACCTGTTGGCCCGTATCGGCACGCCGATGAACCAACTCATCGAGGAATGCGGCGGCTTGCCAGAAAACACAGGAAAAGTAATTGGCGGAGGCCCGATGATGGGAAAGGCGCTGATGAACCTCGACGTGCCGGTATGCAAAGGTTCTTCCGGCCTCCTGCTCATGAGTGAACGGGAATCCCGTCGCGCGGAACCGCAGCCCTGCATCCGTTGCGCCAAATGTGTCAGTGCCTGCCCGATGGGGCTCGAGCCCTATTTGTTGGCCACGGCTTCCGCGTTGCGCAACTGGGAGTTGGCGGAAGATAACGACATCACGTCATGCATCGAATGCGGTTCGTGCCAGTTTACCTGTCCTTCCACACGCCCGATGTTAGATAATATCCGTATGGGCAAGACTACTGTAATGGCCCTCATCCGGGCTCGTAATACAAAATAAAAGAGAAAGATTATGGCAAAGAAATTAATTGTATCGCTGTCGCCCCATGTGCATGGACGGGATAGTGTACAAAGAAATATGTATGGAGTGTGCATCGCACTCATACCGGCCCTGTTAACCTCGTTGTATTTCTTTGGGTTGGGAGCCGCTATCGTATTGGCTACGTCCGTGGCTGCCTGTGTGTTCTTCGAGTGGGCTATAACGAAATATGTATTGAAACGCGATCGAGTAACGATAACAGACGGTTCGGCCATCCTGACCGGACTGCTGTTGGGGTTCAATCTGCCTTCCAATCTGCCGATATGGATTATCCTCATAGGAGCATTGGTAGCCATCGGTATCGGTAAGATGACTTTCGGCGGATTAGGGTGTAATCCCTTCAACCCGGCATTTGTGGGGCGCGTGTTCCTTCTGGTTTCATACCCGGTGCAGATGACCACATGGCCTGTGCCCGGACAAATGGTAGCTTATCTCGATGCCGAAACAGGTGCCACTCCGTTGGCTGTCATGAAGGAAGCAATCAAGAGCGGAGACGCTTCCGTACTTCAAAGATTGCCAGACGCTATTGACATGCTCGTAGGTCAGACCGGAGGATGCTTGGGCGAAGTGAGCGCTTTGGCCTTATTGATAGGTCTGGCCTATATGTTGGCCCGGCGTATCGTGACATGGCACATTCCAGTTTCCATTTTGGCTACCGTTTTTGTGTTGGCCGGACTGCTCCATCTGTCTAATCCCGTTTATGCGTCTCCCGTGTCCGTATTGCTCACGGGTGGTATGATGTTAGGGGCCTGCTTTATGGCTACGGATTATGTGACCTCGCCCATGACGGCAAAGGGACAGATTATTTATGGAGTGGCCATAGGTATGCTCACCGTAGTCATTCGTACTTTCGGCGCATATCCTGAAGGTATGTCGTTCGCAATCTTAATCATGAACGCCTTTACGCCGTTGATTAACACCTATTGTAAACCTAAAAGATTCGGGGAGGTCGTAAAAAAATGAAAAAGTTAGAGTCTTCATTACTCAATATGGTCCTGGTGCTGACCGCCATTTCCCTCATAGCCGGGGGGACTTTGGCTTATATTAATAAGGTGACACAAGGCCCCATTGCCGAAATCAACGCAAAGAATTTGCAGGATGGCATCAAAAAAGTGATTTTGGGAGGTCAACCCGGTGATTTAAAAGTTGAAGAACCGGTAGAATCAAACGGTTATACTCTCTATAAAACCGACAAGGGAACGGCCGTGAAGGCTGTAACCAATGGGTTCGGCGGACCGCTCGAAATATTGGTGGGCTTCAACGAGGACGGCAATATTCTGGGCTATACGATTCTGGCTACGGTGGAAACCCCCGGACTGGGTGTGAAAGCCGACACATGGTTCCAGGAAGGAGGTAAGGGCGACATTATCGGACGGAATCCGGGAGAGAAGGAACTGGCCGTATCCAAAGACGGCGGAGACATCGACGCCATCACGGCGTCTACCATTACCAGCCGGGCTTTCCTGAATGCCGTGAATGCCGCTTATCAGGCGTTTAAAGGAAATACCAGCGATGCAGCGAGCGGAGCCAGCGTACAAGCCGGACGGGTGGAAAGCGCAACCGGAACCGGAAGTGATTCTATTCATTAAAGAAAGGAGGGACGTAATATGAATAATTTTAAAGTGTTGATGAACGGTATCATCAAAGAAAACCCGACGTTTGTACTTCTTCTGGGTATGTGTCCCACTTTGGGTACGACTTCTTCCGCATTGAACGGTATGTCGATGGGATTGGCCACGACATTCGTGCTCGTATGTTCCAACGTGGTAATTTCTTTAATTAAGAATTTGATTCCCGACATGGTGCGTATTCCGGCATTCATTGTCGTTATCGCATCTTTCGTAACCGCCTTGCAAATGTGCATGCAAGCATTCGTACCCGACATTTATGCCACATTGGGCTTGTTCATCCCTTTGATTGTGGTGAACTGTATCATTCTGGGACGTGCCGAAGCATTTGCCAGTAAAAACGGAGTGGTGCCTTCGTTTTTCGATGGAGTGGGAATGGGGTTAGGATTCACAATCGCCTTGACTGTCCTCGGAGCCGTACGCGAGATTTTGGGAACGGGTAAAATCTTCGGCCTGGAAGTTTGGCCGGAAGACTACGGCATGCTGATGTTCGTGTTGGCTCCCGGAGCTTTCATCGTATTAGGTTACTTGATTGCCATTGTGAACAAACTGAAGAAAGCGTAATTTGTAAACTTAGAACAATATGGAAGCAATATATCAGTATTTAATCGTTTTCATTACCGCCATATTTGTCAACAACGTCGTGTTGTCGCAAATCCTCGGTATTTGTCCGTTCCTCGGCGTATCCAAAAAAATCAATACGGCCTTAGGCATGTCGGGCGCGGTGGCGTTCGTTTTGGTGCTCGCCACACTGGTGACTTACTTGTTGCAGTATTATGTTTTGAATCCGCTCGACCTCGGCTATTTGCAGACCATAGCTTTTATCCTGGTCATTGCGGCATTGGTGCAACTGGTGGAAATCATCCTGAAAAAGGTTTCCCCTTCGCTCTACCAAGCTTTAGGGGTATTCCTACCTTTGATTACTACCAATTGTGCCGTCCTCGGTGTGGCCATATTGGTTATCCAAAAGGAATTCAATCTGATGATGGGCGTATGGTATGCCCTGAGCACTGCGTTGGGCTTCGGACTGGCTTTAGTCATTTTCGCCGGCATCCGCGAGCAACTCAACCTCGTGTCCGTACCTAAGGGGATGCAGGGCATGAGCATCGCGTTAGTCACCGCCGGTCTATTGGCCATGGCATTTATGGGTTTCAGTGGAGTAGACAACGGATTGAAGGCATTTCTGAGCCTCTAATCTGCCACGTTTTTTCAAAACCGATACGACCTGCAAAGAAAATGCAGGTCGTATCGGTTTTTTATAGCCTAAAATTATACAACGTATAATTAAATTTAGTACATTTGCTACTGTTACAAAAACAAAAAATCGAAGCTTACTAATATGAAAGAGACAATTTTAGTGACAGGCGGTACCGGATTCATCGGTTCACACACGACGGTGGAACTCCAGCAGGCTGGTTATGACGTGGTCATCGTAGACAACCTCTCGAATTCACGTGAAGATGTATTGGATGGTATCGAAAAGATTACCGGCATTCGTCCGGCTTTTGAGAAAGTAGACTTGCGCGATTTCGACGCCACCGAGTCCGTATTCAAAAAATATCCGAAAATTAGCGGTATCATTCATTTTGCAGCGAGCAAGGCTGTAGGTGAAAGCGTACAGAAACCGTTGCTGTATTATCATAACAATATCGTTTCCCTGATTAATCTGCTGCAGTTGATGCCGAAGTATGATGTGAAGGGTATCATCTTCTCTTCATCATGTACCGTATACGGCCAGCCGGATGTGTTACCTGCGACAGAGGAGACCCCCATCAAAAAGGCGGAAAGCCCATACGGCAATACCAAACAGATTAACGAAGAAATCATCGCGGACACCATCAAGAGCGGTTCTCCGATAAAGGCCATCTTGCTGCGTTATTTCAACCCGATCGGTGCACATCCTACGGCATTTATCGGTGAAATGCCGAACGGTGTGCCTCAGAACCTGATTCCCTATCTGACGCAAACGGCCATGGGTATCCGTAAGGAATTGAGTGTGTTCGGAGACGATTACGACACGCCGGACGGCTCTTGCATCCGCGATTATATTTATGTGGTGGATTTGGCTAAGGCACACGTTTGCGCCATGACGCGCATCATGGAAGACCAGACCACCGAACCGGTGGAGGTTTACAACATCGGTACGGGTACGGGTACTTCCGTGCTTGAATTGATCAACGCTTTTGAGAAAGCTACCGGTGTGAAATTGAACTATAAGATCGTAGGACGCCGTGCCGGTGACATCGAAAAGGTGTGGGGCAACGTGGACAAAGCCAACAAAGTGTTGGGTTGGAAAGCCGAGACCCCATTGGAGGACGTGTTAGCCTCTGCCTGGAAATGGCAATGCGTGTTACGCGAAAAAGGAATAATGTAAATAGATTAAGGACACAGAAAACGCTTTATGCGTAATTGCACATTAATCCGGTTGGTATTTCCAATATGTGAATAGTCGGGAATGTCACGCTTTGAACTATTTAAGGCAGGTTAGTGTGTAGAATAGTTTTGTCGTGTTTTATTTTGTGTTTGTGTTGTTACTCTCTTCCGACGTGAGTCGGAAGAGAGCTTTTTTTAAATTAAACCGCAACATGATGAAACTTACATACAAAAATCATTCTGCGGCAAACGGTTTTTCATTTGCCGCAGAATGAAAAATCGTTTGCCGCAGAACGGCGTTTCGTTTGGCGCAAGGTGATTTTGGATGCGTAAGAGATTGAAAACCAATAAAAACAAGTTCGTATAAAATGTCTACAAACGAAAGATGCCGATTATCCTATATATGGATTGTGGGCTTTTTCAAATCCTATTTCGGTGTGTGGCCCGTGCCCAGGATAGACACGGGTATCTTCCGGCAGTGTAAACAGCTTGTTCCTGACGCTCTCGCACAAGGCTTCACTGTCCCCGCCGGGGAAATCCGTTCGTCCAACGCTGCAATAGAACAAAGTATCACCGACAAATACGGCTTTTTCTGCGGCACAGTAAAAACAAATACCTCCGGGGGTATGTCCAGGAGTGCTCAGGACGGTCAACGTGTGATGTCCGAACAAGATGTCATCCCCCTCCGTCAAGTAACGTGCAGCCGCCGGAGTAAGCCCTTCTTTCATCACCTGTGCCAACGGTCCGAATATCTCCGCTCCCATACCTTTATATATAGGTTCGTCCGCCCGGTTGAACTCCGGACCGACATGAAAGGTCTCCCACATGAAGGCGGCCCCGAAACAGTGGTCGTAGTGCATGTGGGTACAAAGGTGGTGCCTGACCTGTAAACGACGGTCTTCAATATAATCCGTAATCTGCCTGCGGTCGTCATCGGTAAGGGCACCACAATCTATGACGACGGCTTCACGGGTGTCATCGCTCACGACGTAGCAGTTCTCTTCCAGCATGTTTACCGGAATTTTTTTTATGTCCAACATCTCTCCTATACTTTTAAAGTGAAACGTACACCACTTTCTTGGTGGCAAAATATTCTTCCGTAAAGAACTCTTTCAACGGGGTAACCATTGTGCGGTTCTTCAACGGGTTCGTCTCTTTCTCCAATTCGCCCCCCTTCAGGCAGATAAGGCCATTGGGGATGGCGTTGTGCTGCACGGGAGAAATGTTCTTGCGTATAATCTTGACCAAATCTGCCAACGGCATGACGGCACGGCTTACCACGAAATCGAATTTGGCCTTCTCTTCCTCTGCCCGGCAATGGCGGAAAGTCACATTCTCCAACCCGAGCTCCCGAGCCACTTCCATGCAAACCTTGATTTTCTTACCGATGCTGTCCACCAGATGGAAATGGCAGTCGGGGAACATGATGGCGAGGGGTATTCCCGGAAATCCACCTCCCGTCCCCAAATCCATAATCTCAGTGCCGGATTTGAAACGAGTGAATTCGGCAATTCCCAAGGAATGCAATACATGATGTTCATACAGATTGTCAATGTCTTTCCTGGAAATGACATTGATTTTAGCATTCCAATCATGATAGAGCGCGTCCAACTGATGGAATTGTTCTGTCTGTTTTTCCGAAAGTTCCGGAAAGTATTTTAAAATCAGCTCCATATATCTTTATTTTTTATTTCGTATGGGTTTCCAACCTACTGTACGGCAAAGTCAGCCTGATAGCCCCGACTTCGTACGCAGCTATCTCGTCGGCATTGTAAATGAAAGTAATACCTTCTTTTCCCAATTCATAATTCAAGGGAATGTAAATGTCGGTAAGCCGCAGTATGCCTTTATCCTGCAATTCCTTCCGGTTGCGGCAACCGTACGTTTTCAGGAGTTCCTCTGTCAGCAGGGAAGGAAGCAAGGCCAAGGAAGCAGGAGGCAACACGTCCTCCAACTTCACCAACTCACCCGTTTCTGTATCGAAATTCAAACATTGCTCCTCCCGGTACTCGCGTGCTCCTCCCTCGTACTTTACTTTATGAATCAGATAACACAAATATCCGTTCAGCCCGTCTTTGTGTTCCGTGGCCATCCGGTATTTGTAATCGTACCACGAGGAGTTGATGCCGCTTTGCCAGTCGGCTTTGTACAAATCGGTCAAATCTCTCTGGTATTGCTCCGCGTACGCCAGACAGAACGAATCGGCAGCCGAGGCGAACGAACGGTGCATTCCTCCAAACAGATGAAAGGCAATGGTCCGGTTCATGTTCCGGGCGGCACGGGTCGTGTCGTTTATCTCGTCCGCCTCTATGATAACTTTACATGCAGGCGAGTGTTCGCTGCTGTCCAATGGTACGGTCTTCTCAACTTTCAATTGCTGAAAGGACAACGAACAACCTCCATCTTCACCTCGGCATGCACATAAAAAAGCCATGGCAAAAGCAAGGCCGTATATATATATACTCATCTTTCCGTATTTCATCCCAAAAGCCTGTTATGAATGCAAAGGTAGTGAAAGGCGGGCGCAGAGGCAAATGAAAACGCAATTTTCTGATGGAACCGTACCGGGCTACCTCTTGTCGGCTTCCGCCTTTTACGCAACATATCGCTTTTACCGATAAATCATAAGACAAATGCTTTTTGTAGCAAAAATACGATGGATTTCTGAAAAAATATTCGTACTTTTGGACACTATATAACAAGCGATAAACAATGATACCGGACTTCCAATCCTGCATGCTGCCTTTTCTTCGGAAATTAGAAGACGGCAGCGTCCATTCAATGACAGAAATACAAAACGCACTTATCAGAGAGTTTCATCTGACGGAAACCGATGTAAAGGAAATGTTACCCAGCAATAGGACCACGCGTTTCAGAAGTAACGTAGGATGGGCCAAAACCCACATGCAAAAAGCCGGTTTGCTGGAAACTCCTCAACGTGCACAATATAGAATTACGGAGGCGGGATTGCGCCTGTTGCAAACTCGTCCGGAGCATATTAATATGAAATTGCTTTTCAACTATCCGGCTTATAAGGAATGGATAGCTTTATCCAACAGAAACAGTGAACCGAAGCGGAACTCCAAACAGGAATCTGAGTGTGTCATACAGACACCGGACATCATCATGGAAGAGGAATATAAGAAGTTACGCAATATACTGGCGCAAGATTTGTTGGAGCGTATCTTAAAAAAAGACCCGGGCTTCTTCGAAGCCTTGGTTATCAAATTACTGGTAGCGATGGGATACGGCGGTTCCTTAAACGAGGCTGCGGGCATGGTGGTAGGAAAGAGTGGGGATGAAGGCATAGACGGTATCATCAAAGAAGATAAACTCGGTCTGGACAACATTTATATCCAGGCTAAACGTTGGAATAACGTAGTGGAACGTCCCGAAGTACAAAAATTTGTCGGTGCTTTGGCCGGCAAAGGAGCCACCAAAGGGATATTCATTACCACATCCTCGTTCAGTCGGGGAGCACGGGAATTTAAACCGCAGAACAATATCAAAATTGTGCTGATAGATGGGAATCAACTGTGTGAATACATGATAGATTATAATATCGGGGTGTTTACTGCCAACACCTTTGAGGTGAAACGAATAGATATCGACTTTTTCGAGTCGGAAGAATGAAAATAAAAGGAAATAAGTGAACGTTGGACAAAATTACCTGTAAGCATGGAGATAATGCGTTTGAACGGGGTGGATGCCAGACTGTATCCGCTTGTGGGACCGCTGGTCATGAACCCGGCCATTTTAAGACAGAACAATAATTATCCCTTTAAAACCTCCAACCGTTACTTGTGGTATATCGCCATATCGGATGGAGTAATCGTCGGATTCATCCCCTTGAAGAAAAATGAAAAGAGTTACCATATAGACAATTACTACATACAAGGAGACCGTACGGAAACGATTGATGCTTTGTTGCATCGTGTCATCGACGATTTAGGAACCGACTCTTTACTGACGGCCTTGGTGCATAAACGTCATACGGAGCCTTTCCGTCAAAATCATTTCCGAACGGATAAACAACTGACTCTTTATGATAAAATGGAGTATATTCCTGTCCCTGAAATATGATACGCCAGTTAAATGTATACGAAGCCACGCAACGGAGATTAAAAATCATTTTTGATTATTTCGACTATGTATATGTATCCTTTTCCGGAGGTAAGGACAGCAGCGTGCTTTTAAACTTATGTATCGACTACCTCCGAAAGTATGAACCGGGCCGGAAACTTGGAGTATTCCACATGGATTACGAGGCACAGTACCGGCAAACTACGGAATATGTGGAACAAACCATGGCTTCCCATCCTGATATTCTGGAGGTATACCACTGTTGCGTTCCTTTTAAAGTTTCCACTTGCACTTCCATGTACCAATCCTATTGGCGTCCGTGGGAGGAGAGCAAGCGTGACATCTGGGTTCGGGAAAAGCCCAAAGATTGTTATACGGCCAAAGACTTCGACTTTTTCAACGAGGAACTATGGGACTATGATTTCCAACACCTTTTTGCCCCATGGTTACGTATGCAAAAGAAATGCAAGCGTGTCTGTTGCTTGGTGGGAATACGCACGCAAGAGAGTTTCAACCGATGGAGAAGCATACACAGTGACAGAAACTACAAACGTTTGGCATATTATAAATGGACTCACAGGCTCGACCATCACATATACAACGCATATCCCATTTACGACTGGAAAACCACGGATATCTGGACTGCCAACGGAAAATTCCAATGGACATACAACCATTTGTACGACTTGTACTATCAGGCCGGAATTCCTATCGCTCACCAGCGTGTGGCCAGTCCGTTTATTTCCCAAGCCATCTCGGCGTTGAAAGTTTATCGTATCATCGATCCGGACACTTGGGGAAAAATGTTAGGCCGAGTCAACGGAGTAAACTTCGCAGGTATGTATGGCCGTACCATGGCAATGGGGTGGAGGATGATTAAATGTCCTCCCGGCTTTTCTTGGCAAGAATATATGTATTTCCTCTTAGACACGCTCCCAGAATCCACTCGGCAGAACTATCTCAACAAACTGGACGTAAGCATCCGTTTCTGGCGCAAGCGGGGAGGATGCTTGAGTGAAGAGACAATACAAAAGTTACGCGAAGCCGGTGTGGATTTTACACTCGGAGAGAAAACGGCCTACCATACGGACAAGCAGCCGGTAAGAATGGAATATCTGGACGACATCGACATCCCCGAATTTAAAGAGATACCGACCTATAAACGCATGTGTATCTGTATATTGAAAAACGACCATACGTGCAAATACATGGGATTTGCACAAACCAAACAGGAAAAAGAACAGCGAGAAAGAGTAATGAAGAAATATAAATCGTTAGAACATGGACAAATATAAAAGCCCTGTATACAATATTATCGCGGTGCCCATCGAAAAGGTGGTGGCGAACGAATATAACCCTAACATAGTGGCTCCTCCTGAAATGAAACTTCTGGAACTTTCGATATGGGAAGACGGCTACACCATGCCCTGCGTATGCTATTACCGGAAAGACGAAGACGTGTATGAAATCGTGGACGGATTCCATCGTTACCAGGTCATGAAAACCTCGCCACGCATCTATGAGCGGGAGAAGGGGCTGCTTCCTGTTTCTGTCATCGACAAAGACCTTTCGGAGCGCATGGCGTCTACCATACGCCACAACCGGGCCCGCGGCATGCATTCGGTGGAATTGATGAGCCACATCGTGTCTGAACTGACCAAATCCGGAATGTCGGACAGTTGGATCATACGCAATATAGGGATGGACAAAGACGAACTTCTGCGACTGAAGCAAATATCGGGATTGGCAGAGCTTTTTGCCGACAAGGCTTTCAGCCCGTCGGATGACTGGGCGGAAGAATAATCCTATTGGGGAAACTCCTTCTTATTTCTTGGAACACAATGTGATGGCGAGCGAGCTTGACGTCAGCAAGATGCCGACTGCGGTCACACCTGCCCATCCGCCGACGTGCCAGAAACTTCCGGCCAGAAAAGTCCCCATGGAACCGCCGACAAAATAAGTGGTCATGAAAATGGTATTGACACGATTGGAGGCCGAGGGACACAGTTCAAAGATACTGGCTTGATTGCTGAGTTGGATACATTGCATACCGATGTCGATAAGCAGGACTCCGGCAATGATACCGGCATAACTGTTTCCGCCCCAATACAATGAAGCCCATGCCGACAAAATCAGACTGCAACCGATGAAATTAAAATTACGTATGCCCACACGTTTCACATATTTCCCTACGAAAGAAGCCGTGAGTGCCCCGGCGATTCCGCATAACCCCAATCCGCCGATTACATCGCTATCGGCATAGAACGGGGCGTTTCCCATCTTAAAAGCCAAGCATGACCACATCGCCAGAAACGCTCCGAAGGCCAATCCCGACCGTATGGAATAAATGCGAAGGGCCGGATAATCCCGGAGAAGGTGAAACAGGGATTTCATCAAAGTACTGTATCGCCCCTCGAACGTAGGACGTATGTCGGGAAGTACCTTCAGGACGACGAAGGCACAGATGCACATCAGTCCGGCGGCAATAAAGTACATCTCGCGCCATCCCAACAGTTCTCCAACCCAACCGCTGACCACTCTGGAGGCTAATATTCCGGTAAGCAGACCGGAAATGACCACTCCCACATTGCGACCCTTATGCTCGGGGCGGGAGTATTGGGAAGCGATGGGAACAAATATTTGGGGAATCATGGAACAAACACCCGTCACTAAAGAAGCTGCCCAAACCGTATAAATATTTTCAGCCAGCGCCATAGTCAGCAAGGCAAAGACAAGCAGGAAGAAATTGACCAGTATAATCTTTTTCCTGCGGTACAGATCGCCGAGCGGTACGATGAAGAGCAGACCGAGCGCATATCCTATTTGCGTAATCATGGCTATCAGATTGGCCTGAAAGTCCGAGACGCCCAAATCGGCCCGCATAAGGTTCAGCAGCGGCTGGTTGTAATACAGGTTCGCTACGGAAATACCGGCCACGATGGCCAATGTCCATAATATATGTGCCGGAAGACCGGCATTTTCCTTTAATTCAGCATTCATCGGCTTTTTCTTTTTTAATAGTTCTACCCCGCAATCCGACCGGGCATTCATCCTTGTCAGGAATACTTTCTCGGGTAACGGAACAGAATGCTCAGCAGCGCGCAGGCTCCCATGATAAACGGATAATATAAATAAGGTATGATGTCTATCGGGTTGATGGATGCCAATCCGGCAGCCATCAGGAGCTGTGCCCCGTATGGAATCAGCCCTTGCGTAAAACAAGAAAACGTATCCAGAATACTCGCGCTTTTACGTTTATCCACTCCGTACCTTCCGGCTATGTCATGTGCTAGCGGCCCCGCCGTAATTATGGCCACGGTGTTATTAGCCGTACACAAGTTGATAACGCTCACCAATGCCGCTATGCTTAATTCCGCCCCGCGTTTGGAACGTATATGCCGGGTCAGTGCGTGCAGGATATAATCTATACCTCCGTTGTAGCGAATGATTTCCATCAGTCCGCCCGCCATCATCGTAATGATAATCAGTTCCCCCATTCCGGTGATACCTTCTCCCATGGCAGCAAACCAACCGAACAAATCGTATGTACCCGTAAAAACACCAACCACACCGCTCAATACCAACCCGAGCACCAAGACTACCATGACGTTCACTCCCACGACGGCCGTAACCAGCACCACCAGATAAGGAACCACTTTAATCCAGTCCACTTCGGGTAGTTGTTGCGGTGCGTGGATATGTACTCCCATAAAGATATACAATGCGAACGCAATGGCTGCCGCAGGCATAACGATCTGTGAATTGACTTTGAACTTATCGCTCAACTTACACCCTTGCGTACGGGTTGCCGTGATGGTCGTATCGGATATAAACGACAAGTTGTCGCCGAAAAAAGCCCCTCCGGCTACGATAGCCACCAACAACGGAAGGCCGGCTTCCGTCTCACGGGCGATACCTGCCGCCAAAGGCGTTAACGCCACAATCGTACCGACAGAAGTCCCTATGGAAAGCGAGATGAAGCACGCTGCCAGAAAAATACCTCCCAACAGCAGGTTGTCCGGCAAAAGTTGCAGGGAAAGATTTACCGTCGCATCGATAGCCCCCATGGCTTTGGCCGACGCGGCAAAAGCTCCTGCAAGGATAAAAATCCATATCATCAGCATAAGGTTCGGCGAACCGGCACCTTGGGAATACACCTTTACCCTCTCTTCCAACGGAACGCCACGCATGGTTGCGACCGCATAAACGGACGACACCATGAAAGCCACCGTAATAGGCACTTTATAAAAATCCCGAACGATAATGCTGGTCACGAGATAAAGGACCACGAAAACGAGCAGCGGACTGATGGCTGCCACACTTTTTCCATTTATAGACATTTCGCAACGTTTACATGTGGACGGCCTGTTATTTCTCGTCGGCCGTATAATAAATATAATTCTCAGCCGTCAACAATTCAAGCGGCATGTAATTGCATTGCTGTACGGCTCTCTTCAATACGATATGGTTGAACAGGGCCTTCACGCTGTTATAGCCCTGTTTCCACGGATGCTGGGCGATAAGAAAATCAATCGTGCCCTGTTTTAAGCATTCCACATTCCGTTCCACCATGTCGTAGCCGAACAAATGGAAATCTTTCAAGCCGTTACGTTGAAAGTATTCACCCAAAATGTAAGCACGTGAACAGAACGTGATGCAATGCCGGACATCCGGATGTTCATCCAAAAACGCACGTATCCGACTTTCGTAACCGTCCTCTCCGTCAAGTTGCAGGGAAAGTTCCACCACCTCGCAATCCGGATAATATGTCGTCATGTATTCCCTGAAGCCCACCTCACGGTACTCTTGCTGACGGGAGGCCACACGTCCTTTCGACATGAGCTTCATCAACAAAATACGCCGGGCATGTTCTCCGGCCTGCATCATGAAGATGCGCCCGGCAAAATAACCGCTCTTCAAGGAGTCTTGTCCGAAGAAAGCCAACGGCTCTATCTCGGGAACATTGGAATCCAGAAAAACAAAAGGAATGTCCTGTTCCTGCAACCGGCGGCAAAATGCTTGGGTCACATCGAAATTCTGTGGGACAATGACCACCCCGTCCGGCTTTTTATCCCAAATGCGCTCGGCGGCAGCGGCAAAAGAACTACCTTCAAACTGGTCATAATACTCCGTAATCAGCGAAAGGTGGAAATCGCCCCGGTTAAGGATACACTGCTGCAAACCTTTTTCCACGTTGGTCCAATAAGCATTTCGGTCGTGATCGGGTAGCAGACAGCAAAACGTATATTTACGGTTATATGCCAAAGCACTGGCATACATATTAGGCTGATAATTGATTTCTTTCAATACAGCCTCCACTTTGGCTCTCGCCTTGCCCGATACATTGGGGCGGTTATGCAACACACGGTCTACCGTACCCACCGAAACACCGGAACGTTCGGCTATGTCTTTGATTCTGATTTTATCTGACGAATGGACTTCCCACATGATATTTTTCTTATTCGAGATAGAAAATATTGCGAATATACATTATTTTAATGACCCGCACGGTATGAAAAAAATAAAAACTCGTTTTTTTGAATTATTTTTCCGTAAAAAAGAACGTTTCACGGAAAAAATATCTATTTTTGTATGTCAAAAAGACAAGCTGTGTGGGTTAACAGCAAAAATTAAGACTGATAATAACCAAAACTATAGGTATGGGAAAAATAATAACGATGGGAGAAATCATGCTCCGTTTGTCCACACCCGGACAATCTCGTTTTGTACAGACAGACACTTTTGATATTAATTACGGGGGCGGGGAAGCCAATGTAGCCGTAAGTTGTGCCCATTATGGACATGAGGCCTACTTTGTTTCCAAACTGCCCAAGCACGAAATAGGGCAGGCTGCCGTAAATGCCTTGCGCCGTTATGGCGTACACACTGATTTCATCGCCCGTGGCGGTCAGCGTGTGGGAATATATTATCTGGAAACGGGAGCTTCCATGCGTCCGTCCAAAGTCATTTACGACCGTGCAGGCTCATCTATTGCAGAAGCCAGTCCGGCCGATTTCGATTTCGACGCCATCATGGAAGGTGCCGATTGGTTTCATTGGAGCGGCATCACACCGGCCATTTCAGACGCCAGTGCCGAATGCTTGCGCCAGGCATGTATTGTAGCCAAAAAGCACGGTGTAACCGTTTCCTGCGACCTCAATTTCCGCAAGAAACTTTGGACTTCCGAGAAAGCCCAAAGCATCATGAAGCCCCTGATGCAATACGTAGACGTATGCATCGGCAATGAAGAAGACGCAGAACTTTGTCTGGGTTTCAAGCCGGATGCAGACGTAGAAGGAGGCAGCACGGAGGCCGAAGGCTACAAAGGCATCTTCAAAGGCATGATGGATACGTTCGGCTTCAAGTACGTCATTTCCACTTTGCGTGAATCCATCTCGGCCACTCACAACGGATGGAAAGCCATGATATACGACGGCAAGGAGTTCTACGTGTCCAAACGTTACGACATAGACCCCATCATCGACCGTGTGGGAGGTGGCGATTCTTTCTCCGGTGGTATCATTCATGGTCTGCTGACGATGAAGACCCAAGGCGAAGCGTTGGAGTTTGCCGTAGCGGCTTCGGCTTTGAAGCACACGATTCCGGGCGACTTCAACATGGTTTCCGCTGAAGAGGTGGCTGCTTTGGCCGGAGGTTCCGCCAATGGCCGCGTACAAAGATAAATCCGTCCAACAATAACAAAAAGATATGGCAAAATTCGATAAACTTGCAGTCATGCAAAAAATAGGGGAAACCGGAATGGTCCCCGTATTCTATCACTCCAATGCCGAAACGGCCAAAAAAGTCATCAAGGCTTGCTACGACGGTGGCGTGCGTGCATTTGAATTTACCAACCGTGGCGATTTTGCCCAGGAAGTGTTTGCCGAATGCGTAAAATTCGCTGCCAAGGAATGTCCGGAACTGGCTTTGGGAATAGGTTCCGTCGTAGATGCCCCGACGGCTGCCCTCTATATTCAGTTGGGAGCTTGCTTCGTAGTCGGACCGCTGTTCAATCCCGACATCGTGCCGGTATGCAACCGCCGTTTGGTGCCCTACTGTCCGGGATGCGGCACCGTATCGGAAATCGGCAAGGCGCAGGAATTAGGCTGCGACCTTTGCAAGCTCTTCCCCGGCGACGTGTACGGCCCGGCTTTCGTAAAAGGAATGATGGCCCCCTGCCCGTGGACCAAACTCATGGTGACGGGCGGCGTGGCACCTACGAAAGAAAACCTGACCGCATGGGTCAAGGCCGGAGTCTATTGTGTGGGAATGGGCTCCAAGCTGTTCCCGAAAGAAGAAGTAGCAGCCGGAAATTGGCAATACATTACCGACAAATGTAAAGAGGCTTTAGGCTATATCGCCGAAGCCCGTGTATGATGATAAAGAACATTAGATTTTTATGGTTAATTAATACAAGATTGATTTGGGGGTATGTGATTTGCGAAAACCGCATACCTCGGTTTTAATGTTTTTAGATGTGGGTGCCATGTCTTGTGAAAAACGTGGCACTGTTTAGTTTTCATAACTAAAGAATTAGGTTATATGGATGCGGCTTTGTGAAAAGCTGCATCTTTTTTTTGCATACACGGGAAATGCACTGTACCATTAGCGGAAAGGTCTTTGCAACCAAGTTGCACGGAAATCCGGATAACTTTGCCATAGAAATCATAAAAAAGCCATATAATGAAAACAAAAGCACATACTTGCGGGTGCGGTCACGGCACCTGCCACACGGGAAACAATCGGAAAACCAGCCTCCGTCTATGGTTTTCTTTCGCGGTTTTAATCAGCGGTATCGCATGTCAAAGCTTGAACACAGCCTTTTTCCGCCCTTCATGGGTACGGTTGTGCTGGTTCTTCGTGGGATGGTTATCCGTAGCGATCCCCATCATGAAAGAGGCGTGGGAAACCATTCGCCACAAGGACTTCTTCAATGAATTTACGCTGATGCTGTTGGCCTCGCTCGGCGCGTTCTATATCGGAGAATATCCGGAAGCCGTAGCGGTCATGCTCTTTTATGCCGTGGGAGAGATGTTTCAGGATCGTGCAGTGGACAAAGCCCGGAGCCATATCAAGTCGTTGTTGGACGTGCGGCCGCAGACTGCCACCGTGCGGCGCGACGGGCAATGGCAGACGGTGGCACCGGAAACAGTGGGTGTCGGTGAGGAGATTGAAGTCAAGACCGGTGAACGCGTGCCCCTGGACGGCGTGCTGTTGGAGCCTGAAACAGCTTTCAATACCGCCGCATTGACCGGTGAAAGCGTGCCGTGCATGATCGGACAGGACGAAGAAGTACTGGCCGGTATGATACCGACCGAACGGGTCGTCAGATTGCGTACCGTACGCGGATATACCGACAGTGCCCTGTCGCGCATCCTCGATATGGTACAGAATGCGGCTTCACGCAAAGCACCCACCGAACAGTTTATCCGCCGGTTTGCCCGTATCTACACTCCGGCAGTCACGATGCTTGCCCTGCTGTTGGTCGTGTTGCCTTGGCTGTATGCCTCATGGCATCCCGGTTTCATCTACGATTTTCAGGCATGGCTCTACCGGGCGTTGGTCTTTCTCGTCATTTCCTGTCCCTGTGCATTGGTGGTCAGCATACCGCTGGGCTATTTCGGCGGAATCGGGGCAGCCTCACGCCGGGGCATCCTGTTCAAAGGCAGTAACTATCTGGATGCCATTACCCATATAGATGCCGTAGTATTCGATAAGACCGGCACACTGACCCGCGGCGTCTTCCGGGTGCAGGAAGTACATCCCTCCGGCGGACTCACAGCCGACGAACTGGTGGCTTGGACCGCAGCAGCGGAATCCGGAAGCAACCATCCCATAGCCCGTGCCATAGGTGAATATGCCGAACAACAGGCCATTATGCTTCCTGCGGTAAGAAGTACGGAAGAACGAGCCGGATTAGGTCTGCGCGCCATGACCGACCGAGGCGAACTTTTAGTCGGGAAAGCGGCCTTATTGGCTCAAAACCAAGTGGCTTTTCCCGAAGACATTCTTCAAATTCCCGATACGATTGTGGTTGTGGCTCTCGACGGACGCTATGCCGGCTACCTGCTGTTGGCTGACGAACCGAAACCCGATGCTTCCCGTGCCGTGACGGCTCTCCACGCTCTGGGTATCCGCAACCTCTGCATTTTATCCGGAGACAAGTCGGCATTGGTGGGCAAACTGGCCGGACAATTAGGGATTTCCCGTTATTTCGGCGACCTGATGCCGGAGGACAAAGTGCGGCATATCGAAGAATTTCAAACGAAAGAACACACGCGTGTGGCTTTCGTCGGCGACGGACTGAACGATGCCCCCGTATTGGCTGCCAGCAGGGTAGGCATTGCGATGGGCGGATTGGGAAGTGATGTGGCCATTGAGGCGGCCGACATCATCTTGCAAACCGACCAACCGTCGAAGATAGCCGAAGCCATTCGCATAGGTCGCCGCACACGGGCCGTCGTGTGGCAGAACATTATCGGTGCCCTCGGAGTGAAACTGCTCGTACTGGCATTGGGGGCTTCAGGTGCGGCCACCTTGTGGGAAGCCGTCTTTGCCGACGTGGGAGTGGCTTTGTTGGCTATTCTGAATGCAGTCCGGCTATTGAGTAATAAAAAAGATTAAACCATTGTTATACTATGGGATAAAGCACGTACCTTTATCCCATAGTTATATTGGAGGCATATACATTATGGAAGAAGACATCTATCTGCATAAACTGAATTTACGGAACGTGAAACCCACAGCCATCCGTCTGTTGATTCTCCGTACGATGATGGAGATGAACCGTGCCGTGTCGCAACCCGATTTGGAAGAAAAACTGCAAACCGTGGATAAGTCCACCATATTCCGCACCATCTCGCTGTTTTTGGACCGCCACCTGATTCATGCCATCGACGACGGCTCGGGCGCACTGAAATATGCGGTATGCAGCGACGATTGCACTTGTTCGGTGAGCGACCAGCACGTACATTTCTATTGCGAAGGATGCCATCGCGCTTTCTGCTTCCGGAGCCAGGCGGTTCCGGTGGTGCAAGCACCGGAAGGATTTGTCCTGCACGGAGTGAATTATGTACTCAAGGGACTGTGCCCGGCATGTGCGGCCCGACCGGATAAGGACTGACAAAATGGCAGTTTTTCACCCCATTCGACCTGTATTTTTGCGGGTAAATAGGAGGGAAACCTACTTGTTTCTTTTACGTATTTAAATATTCTCATGTGTTCTCGCAGGTGTTTTAAGTATTCGTAACATTCAATCGGCTGCAAACGATTTTTTATTCGACTGAAAGCGAAAAATCATTTGCCGCACAATTTTCCGCATGCATGCGTTTGCCGTCGGGAAAATGTCATGAAAGCGGTTTGCCAACCGGCTTCGGATGGCCTTTTTTTGTTTTTCCGGCCGTTTTTCCGTCCCAAAATCCGAAATCAAAATGTTGCTTCATTTTCCGGCTTGCCCGCAGGTTTTTCTTGATCAGGTCAGACACAGAATGTTTTTGTTTTCACAAAGACGGAAATACAAACAAAATCCCGTCATTTTAATAAAAAACGGAAGCACGAGAATCGTTTGAAATCCAAAGGACTCCAAACGGGATGCAAATACGCGATTCTTGCCCGTAAAGGACTGACATTTTGTCAGTAGCCTTATCCGCGCTTTTGGGAAGCAATACCAGCCATGACACGGCAGCGCACGCTGCGCAATGAGGGCGGAAGAAGGTCCGGTTCCATGATTTCGAGATTCAACTTCAATTCTTCCAACAACTCAGGATGGGTGCGGCATAGTTTATAGGCCAGTTTCATACAAAGCGCACGGACGCTATGGGGATATCGGGAAGAAGACATCCCGGCAAGGCAATAGTCCAGGAAATCCGTGCGGAACGGGTGGGGGAGCGTTGAACGGCTGATGAGCGTGAGCAACAGGCGGCGGAGCGTTTCGCTCCGGGTATTCATGACGCGTTCCATCCACGTGTCTACGTAGTGTGACGGGAGGCTTGGCAAAACATCGGCATCCGCATACGTGAAAACCCAGGCGGCATTTTCCGCCATGCGGCTGTCGCCGTCCGTCATGATATGGTGCAACGTGTCGCGGAACATTCCATCGTGCGCCAAGCGTTTCCCCCAGGCACGGACTTCACGCATAGGAAGGCGACCGGACAGCATGTCCTGCCATTCGGAAGCGGATGAAGCCGGGCTTACCATAAATGATGCTCCGCAAAATAACGCCATAGCGGTGCGAGCATCAACGCCTGCTTGATTTCGTTGTGCAGCAAGAGGCTACGTACCTCGTCCACAGTCAGGAAATGCACGCTGATGTCCTCGGTGGCTTCCTGATGAGGAGCCGACACGCGTTTCACGCCGCGTGCCACAAAACAATGGCATTGGTTGTTCACGGAAGACGTATTGGGCGAAATGGTCATCAAGTGCATCCATTCCCCGCCGCCGAATCCCGTCTCTTCGTGCAGTTCCCTTTGGGCGGACTCCAACGGCGTTTCCCCTTCTTCGCACACCCCGGCGCATATCTCATAACCGGTCCACCGCAAACCGTGGCGGTATTGCCTCTCCATGATAAATTTTCCATCTTCGGTCAGGGCTATCACATTGACCCAATCCGGATACTCCAACACGTAATATTCATTGTTTTCCACGCCGTTTGGAAGTCTCACCCAGTCACGCCGCGCCGTCAGCCAAGGGCGGCGGATGAGATATTCGCTTTCCAAAACAGTCCATTGCTTGTCTTTGTCGTCCGTCATATCAAGTTATTTACTACGCAAAGGTAAGTCTTTTCCTGAAAGAAAAGCTTCCGGAAGGCGAAAATCTTCCGGAAGCATGATTCCGGCTTATAGGGTAACGCCGGATTTGAAAATAGCGATTTCGTGGTAGCCGTTCTCTTCATTCAACGTCTGCCGCCCGCTGGCCACATCGAGGACGAAAGACGTGAAGCGTTCTAATACGGTCGGCATAGGTTCCCCTTCCAGTAACGTGCCGGCATTGAAATCTATCCAATTGGATTTTTTCTCGGCCAATCCGGTGTGGGACGAAATCTTCACCGTGGGCACAAACGTGCCGAAAGGCGTGCCGCGTCCGGTCGTGAACAGCACGATATGGCATCCGGAGGCCGCCAAAGCGGTACTGGCCACAAGGTCGTTGCCGGGAGCACTCAGCAAATTCAGTCCCGGAGAAGACAAGGTCTCTCCATATTCCAACACATCGCACACGGCAGTCGTTCCGGATTTCTGTGTACATCCCAATGACTTTTCTTCCAAGGTGGAAATCCCTCCGGCCTTGTTTCCCGGCGAGGGGTTCTCGAAGACCGGTTGCCCATGGCTGATGAAATAGTTTTTGAAATCATTGATGAGCGAAACGGTCTTTCGGAAAACCGTCTCATCCTTGCAACGGGCCATCAAAAGCGTTTCGGCACCGAACATTTCAGGGACCTCGGTAAGCACCGTGGTGCCCCCTTGGGCCACAAGATAGTCTGAGAAACATCCTAAAAGCGGATTAGCCGTAATGCCGGAAAAACCGTCGGAACCTCCGCATTTGAGTCCCACTCTCAGTTTCCTCATCGGTACTTCTGTCCGGCGGTCCTCCACCATCCGGGCATATAAATCCCGGAGAATCTTCATCCCGCTCTCCATCTCATCCTCCTCGTGCTGGCAGACCATAAAGCGTATGCGTTCCGTGTCATAATCTCCAAGTAAGGCACGGAATGCGTCGGGCTGGTTGTTTTCGCATCCCAGACCGACTATCAACACGCCGCCGGCATTGGGATGGAGCGCCATGTCGCACAGGATCCGGCGCGTATGCTCATGGTCGTCTCCTAATTGCGAACACCCGTAATTATGCGTGTAAGCCCTGATGCCGTCTATTCCTTCGGCACGGGTTTCCTTTTCGAGCATCCGCGCCAAACGTTCGGCCACGCCGTTGACGCATCCCACGGTGGGGATAATCCATAATTCATTGCGGATGCCCACTTCGCCGTTCCGGCGTACATAACCCGAGAAGGTCCGCAGGCGGTCGGGCGGGGGACACGGGGCGGGTACGGGCTGGTACCGGTAATCCGATATCCCCTTCAGGTTGGTACGCAACATCCGCTCGTTCACCCACCGGCCCGGCTCTATCGTTTCCGTGGCATGCCCGATGGGGCTGCCATACTTGATAACGTCCTGTCCGGCGGCAATATGGGCGAGCGAGACTTTATGACCGGCCGGAACCTGCTCCCTCACCTTGACGGCCATACTCCCGCAGGTGATGCTTTCTCCTTCTTCCAACGGTTGCAAAGCCACGGCCACATTGTCCGCCGGATGAATGACAATATATTTCAGCATAAAGAAATCCTATGAGTCCAACGTATGTTTCAGCGCACCCCGCATGCCCTGCAAACGGATGTCTTTCAGGTAGTATGCCAAGCGTTCGGTCAATCCGGGTATCCGGTTCAAATCTTCACCCCACCAATCCGTACGCTCCAACACGCCTGAGGCCACCTTTTGCTCGTCGCCCTCCTGCCACAAGCGGGCCACGTGTTCCATGATGTCGGGAGAGTCGGACGGGACAATCGGAGTGCCATCCTCACGGTTGCCGCCTTTATAATAGGTAATCAGGGCTGCCAGGCCGAACACAATCCCGGACGGGAGCGTGCCTTTGCGCCGGAGGTATTCTTTCAGTCCCGGCAAATCCCGTGTGGCGAACTTGGGGAAAGCATTCAGCATGATGGACGTGACCTGATGGTCTACAAACGGGTTGGTGAACCGTTCCATCACGCTGTCGGCAAACGTCCGGAGTTCTTCCCGTGGCAAGTCTATCGTTTCGATGAGTTCGTCGAACATCACTTTGCGGATATACCGCCCCACGTCCGGATCCTGGCAGGCCTCGCGCACGATGTCTACGCCGGAAAGATAGGCCACGGGGGAGAGTAGCGTATGCGGCCCGTTCAGCAAAGTCACCTTTCTCCGGTGGTAAGGCTCTTCGTCGGGCACAAAGCGCACGTTCAGGCCGCATTCTGCAGCCGGGAACTCCTGCGCCACGCTTTCCGGGGCCTCGATGACCCAAAGGTGAAATGCTTCGCCCTGCACGACGAGCTGGTCTTTGTATTGCAGTTTCTCCTGAATCTCTTCGATGTGCTTGCGGGGAAAGCCCGGCACGATACGGTCCACCAACGTGGCATACACGCCGCATGCCCCTTCGAACCATGCCGCGAAATCCTCGCCGAGCTGCCAGAGGTCAATGTATTGCCGGATGATTCTCTTCAGGTGATGCCCGTTCTGGAAAATCAATTCGCAGGGAAAAATAATCAGTCCCTTGCTTTTGTCGCCATGGAAATGACGGAAACGATGGTAGAGCAGTTGCGTCAGTTTCCCGGGGTAGGAGGCTGCCGGACGGTCGTCGAGCCTGCAAGCCGGATCGAATGCGATGCCGGCCTCGGTCGTATTGGAAACGACAAAACGAATTTCCGGCTGTTCAGCCAGTTTCATATACTCGTCAAAATGGCTGTAAGGGTTAAGCGCACGACTGATGACATCTATCAGGCGGTATGAGTTTACCACCTGCCCGTTTTCAAGCCCTTGCAGGTTGACATGGTAAAGGCCGTCCTGCCGGTTGAGCACATCCACCATGCCTTTTTCGATAGGCTGTACCACGACCACACTGCCGTTGAAGTCGCTACGCTCATTCATATTCGATATAATCCAATCCACGAAGGCGCGCAGGAAATTGCCTTCGCCAAACTGTATGATTCTCTCCGGTCTCACTGTCTTAGGAGCCGTCTTACTATTCAATTCACGCATGGATACATTGATTTAATTGACCTGTATTTGTTTTAAAACTTCACCAAGATACGGAAAACCTTAGCCGGATCATCCGCCCACCGTTGCAACATTTCCCCGGCTTGCTCAAGGGAGGCTTCATAGGTAACGAGCTTGTCCGTCGGACAGTGCCCCTGTTGCAAATAACGGACCACGGCACGAAAATCTTCCGGTAATGCGTTTCTCGAACCGCGTATGTCCAACTCCTTCTGCACGAACAACTTCGTCTGGAAAGAGACATCGCTTTTGGCATATCCGATATACACCACACGTCCGGTAAAGGCTACCTCCTGAACGGCCATGACGTATGTGGGTGCACTGCCCACCGCTTCAATCACCACGTCCGGGCCTAAGCCTCCGGTGTATTCCATCAGCCGGGCATGTACATCCTCTGTTTTGGAATTGAGAAGGCAGGTTGCCCCCAACGAACGTGCCACCTCAAGCTTTTCATCATCCAAATCCACGGCAATCACCTTTGCCCCTCTTAGGGCGGCACGGACAATAGCCCCGAGGCCGATCATGCCGCAGCCGATGACCATGACCGTGTCTATGTCCGTCACTTGGGCGCGCGACACGGCATGGAAGCCCACGCTCATGGGTTCCACCAAAGCACAGTCGCGGACGGAAAGTCCGTCGGCCGTCACCACCTTCTGCCAGGGCACGGCTACGAATTCCGTCATAGTGCCGTCCCGCTGTACGCCAAAAGTCTCGTTATGTTCACAAGCATTGACACGTCCGTTCCGGCAAGCGGCGCATTTGCCGCAATTCGTGTAAGGATTGACGGTGACATGCTGTCCCGGACGCAGAAAGTCGGGGACATCCGTACCCACAGCCTCTATCGTAGCGCCCACTTCGTGGCCGGGGATGACAGGCATCCGTACCATCGGATTCCGTCCCAAGTAGGTATTGAGATCGGAACCACAGAAACCCACGTAACGGATACGTAACAACACTTCGCCCGCCCGGCAGGCAGGCGCATCTATTTCTTTTAAAACCGTATGAAGCGGCGATATAATCTGAAATGCTTTCATTCTGACATGTTTTTAATATAAGGTAATACGGGCAAGGCGCCGAAGCCGTAGAATGCTTTTGCATTGCCTCCCAAGAACAGGGATTTTTCCTCATCGCTCAGCTCATTGCTCTTTACAACGAAGTCGTAGGACATGCGATAGGTTATCGCTGTGATGGTGCGCGGATAGTCCGAGCCCCACATCAATTTTTCCATCCCGACGAGTCCGGCAGCTTCCCGGATGGCACGCACGGCTCCTTTGAAAGGATAAAACTCATCGTTGAAAAGCCAGGTGATACCACCGGACTCTATAAATACGTTGGGATAGCGTGCCAATTTGATTTGTTCTGTCCAACCGGGAAAAGTCACCATCCCGAAATGTCCGATGGCAATCTTCAGATTCGGACATTCCGTAATCACATCTCTCAATTCCTCCACTTGGGTGTCGCCTTCCAGCATATCTATCGACAGGATGAGCCGGTGCTCCTCCATGAGATGGAACATGGCCATCATTTCGTTACCGTTCAACGGGACCCTGCCTGTAGACAAAGCCAAGCGGTTGGCCGGAATCTTGATGGCTTTGAATCCTTTCCCTATCAGCTCTTTGGCCTGTGACAGGAATCCCGGTTTACGGAACTCACAGAGGCCGCACACCAAAAAGCGATCGGGGTAACGGGTCTGTACATCCATCAGATAATAGTTCTGTATGCCGTCGATATATTCTTGTGTGACCACGGCGGCACTGACTTGCGCATAGTCCATGTTGGAGAGGAACACTTCTGCCGTGTTTCTCCCGTCCGTCATAAAAGGAGGAAGCATTTGCCGGACTTCACCCATGAAAAGCGATTTGCCTCCCGAGAGGGTACGGATGGGCAGTCCGTCGACTTCGGTATCTTGCCTAAGCCATAAATGAGAATGGGCATCAATGATTGTATATTCCATCTCTTCCCGATTTTATGTGTTTTTCCACGTTACACGTTGCTGGTCTCCGATGATCTCTTTTACCTTGGCCACCAAATCCCAGTCTATCTGCTCCTCGATATATTGTATATTCTTGAGCACGTTGTCCGGATTGGCAGAACTGAAAAGGGTCGTGCCGATACGGGGATTGCTGACCGAATACTGAATCGCTAACTTTTCGATAGGATAACCCTGAGACAGGCAATAGTCCGAGGCTTTGCGGCAAGCTTCGACCAATGCAGCCGGAGCAGGATGCCATTCCGGCACACCGCGTTGCGACAACAATCCCATGGCAAAAGGCGATGCGTTGATGACCCCGACTCCTTTTTCCTCAAAATAATCCAGAAAGTCAACCAATTTGTCATCGTTCAGCGTGTAATGGCAGAAATTGAGCACGCTTTCCACCGTTCCCTCCGGCACGTGGTCGATGACCCATTTCAGGTTTTCGAGTTGCAGGTCGGTGATTCCGACATGCCCTACAAGCCCTTTCTCACGAAGTTCCACCAATGTCGGCAGGGTTTCATCGACCACTTGGGAAAGGTCTGCAAACTCTATGTCATGCACGTTGATAAGGTCGATGTAGTCCACATGCAACCGTTCCATACTTTCAAACACACTCTCCCGAGTCCTTCTTGCAGAATAATCCCACGTGTTCACTCCGTCGGCACCGTAACGTCCGACTTTGGTAGACAAGAGGAACGACTCCCGCTGCAATTCCGTCAGGGCCTTTCCCAATACAGTCTCGGCTTTCGTATGACCATAGTAAGGCGACACGTCGATGAAGTTCATACCATTTTCTACAGCCGTGAACACGGCACGGATAGCTTCCTCCTCGCGGACGGAGTGGAACACGCCTCCCAATGAAGAGGCCCCGAAACTCAACACGGGCACTTTCATCCCCGTTTTTCCTAAATATGAATATTTCATAGTATAATCGTTTTTATCGATTTCCGTTTTTTCATTACGCTATTTGTCCTGTAAATCGTTTATGCAAAAGTAGAGGATAACATTTTATTTTTATTGGACTTTATAGCCTTTAATAAGAACAATATCGGCTAATCTTCATCAAACAAAATGCTTTTATGCTAAATTAACCTATAAAAGACTTCCGATTATGGATATTATTGCCAATTTTGAATCAATTTTATAAGCCATGGAATTTAACATCGACACTTTTCATCCCCTTGTCCTCAATATAGGACTGGCCCGGCACAACGCAGACTGGAACTGGAAGAACGTGAGCAGCCCTTTCGCACGTCTTTATTACGTCATAGAAGGTACGGCCAAAGTCATATTACCCGACCATATCGTATCGCTTCGCGAAGGATATATGTATTTTATCCCTGCATTTACACCGCACAGCTATGAGTGCACTTCTTCTTTCGTGCATTATTATGCCCATATCTACGAAGACCCACAAACCAAATACTTGTTCCTGGAAGACTGGGTCCTGCCGGAGGAAATCCGGGCCGGAACACTTGAACTTTCCCTTTTCCAAGAACTGTATTCCTTGAATCCGACTATGAAGTTGAGCAAATCGGATCCCTCTACCTATGATAACAGTTCCACGCTGGCATCCAATTTATTGAAGAACAAACAACGGCCGCTCTATAACAAAATGATGTCGCGTGGCATTATCTACCAGTTGCTCGCTCCCTTTTTTAAGACAGCTCATCTCAAATCCACAGTGACGGACGACCGTGTGAAAAGAGCCATCACCTACATCCGCAATCACATTTCGGACGAACTCTGCATCGACAAAGTTGCGGAAACATTATGTGTATCTAAAAATTACTTTATCCGTATCTTCAAAAAGGAAACGGGAACGACGCCTGCCAATTTCATTATTCAACGCAAAATAGAAAAGGCTCAGTTATTGCTTATCACGAACGACCTTCCGGTGAAACAAACATCCTATTTGGTCGGTTTCGAGGACTTCTCTTATTTCAACCGGGTTTTCAAGAAGATTACCGGTATGACACCTAACGAATACCGACGGGAAGCCAAATCGCAATCAGTGGCTGACGGAAAATACAAACCCAATGAAAAGAGCCTGAATTTGGAGTAGGGGATATAAAAAAGCCGTTTCAGATGGAAACGGCTTTCTTTTCAGGAGGTTCCCAGCAGATTCGAACTGCTGTGGACGGTTTTGCAGACCGCTACCTAACCACTCGGTCAGGGAACCATTTCCGTTTTGCGTTGCAAAGGTACAACTTTTTTTGAAAACCGCAATTATTTATGCGCATTTTCCTCCTTTTTGGTGCAGTTTCTTTGTTTTTCTTTTCTTGTAGGGCGTTTCAAGCCCCTCAATTTACAGTCTGCCGTGCAACTTGCACATGCGGACGCGTCTTCCGGATGACGTATGAACCGGTAGATACGCCTCCCGAGCCAACAGAAAGCCACTACGATAATGAAGTAAGCTATATATTCATGCCACATAAATCGAAACGTATAAAAATGTACAGAACAAAAATAATGCAAAAACGGATAACGGGATGAACCGTGGGGGATAAATTCCGTCTTTTTACCTTATATTATGAAAAAGAGGATTGGGAGCAACCGAATAAAATGCTTTCACTACTATTTTTTTGAGGCTTATTTGTTATCTTTGCATACTCCTGCAATGGATTTGTTTGTTTTAGACAAGGGGATATGGAGAAGGAAGGAAAATTTTATGACGGCGTTATGCTATGTATCCGGGAGCGCCAATTGGTGGAACCGGATGACAAGATACTTGTAGCCTTGAGCGGAGGAGCCGATTCCGTGGCTTTGCTTTTGGTGTTGTTACAGGCCGGTTTCCATTGCGAGGCCGCACACTGTAATTTTCATCTACGTGGGAAGGAGTCTGACCGCGATGAGAAATTTGTACGCGATTTATGCCGTTCACGATCCATACGTTTGCATACGAAAGATTTCGATACGATGGCATACGCCCGTGAAAAAGGCATCAGCATAGAAATGGCTGCCCGTGAATTGCGTTACGGATATTTTGAAGACTTACGTACGGATTGGCGGTTTGACAAAATTGCTGTGGCACACCACCGCGACGACAACGTGGAAACACTGTTGTTGCATCTGGTCCGCGGCACTGGACTGAAAGGCTTGACGGGCATGCGCTACCGCAACGGCTATGTCATACGCCCGATGCTGGACACGAGCCGTGAGGAAATCGAACGGTATCTGGCCGGAGAAGGGCAGTCTTACGTCACAGACAGCACGAATCTGGAAACGGAAGCCGTCCGTAACAAAATCCGTCTGGAGTTCTTGCCGATACTGAAAACCGTGAACCCGTCTATCCTCGACACCTTACAAGACACGATACGTCACTTGGAAGATGCCTATACCTTATATAATATAGCCGTAGAGGATTTGAAGGCGCGCATATGCCGGAACAACCGTATCGACATACAAACCTTGAAGAATATTCCTGCTGCGCGTACCGTGCTCTTTGAACTGTTGTCCGCATACGGTTTCAACAGCGTACAGACGGAAGAGGTTTTCGCCCACTTGGATGGCGGTTCCGGAAAAGTTTATGAAAGCCATGAATGGCGATTGCTTCGGGACAGAAAAACGCTTGTGCTTAGCCGTAAAGACGAACAATATAAGTGTTTGTGCCATGTCCTTCCATTGGAAGGATGTGTGAAAGTAACACAAGACCTTACGTTCCTCATCCGTAGGGTGCATTATGACCGGCATTTTACGATACCTCGAAGCAAAGATACGGTGTGCATGGACCTGGACAAAATAGAATATCCCATAACGGTGAGGTTCGCGCAAGAAGGAGACCGTTTTGTCCCTTTCGGCATGACGGGGCAGAAATTGGTAAGCGACTATCTGACAAACTGCCAGAAGAATCTGTTTGAAAAAGAAAGGCAGTTAGTCGTATGTAGCGGAGAGCGCATCGCTTGGTTGGTCAACGAACGGAGCGACAACCGTTTCCGGATAGATGACAAGACGAACCATGTACTCATCATACAATGCCAAAGAACCCCGCAGGCCTCATGAAGTTTTGAAAACCGAAATACCATAAAACAGAATATGCTTTCCATTTTGATTCCGACGTATAACTACGTGTGCGTTAAATTGGTGACCGACCTGCAACAACAAGCTGAAAAACTGGAATGCCCCTACGAGATATTGGTGGCCGACGATGCTTCGGAAGATGCCTTTAAGCGTGAAAACCGTAAAATCAACGGTATTCCCAACTGCAAATATATAGAATTGCAAGAGAACGTGGGCCGTTCGCGTATCCGCAATATCTTGGGGCGTCTCGCCCGATATGATTACCTTATTTTTATGGATTGCGATGCGTCGGTAGTCAGTAACGAGTTTCTGTCTCGGTACATGGCAGTACGTAACGCGGCTGAAGTCGTTTACGGAGGCTTGGTGCATCCGGAACAGCTTCCGTCACCGAAGGTTTCTTTGGCATATTCCTACGAAAAACATGCCGAACCTCACTTCACGGCAGAAAAACGAGCTTTGCACCCTTATAAAGTATTCCGAACGTTTAATTTCATGATTCTCCGCGAAACATTCCTCAAACACCCTTTTGATGAAACCATCACGCACTATGGGCACGAAGACACTTTATTCGGATTGGCATTAAAAAAAGAAAGCATCAAAATTCTGCATATAGACAACCCTTTAATGAATTGTGGACTGGACACCAACTTGGGTGTACTGTTGAAGACAGAGGAGTCTTTAAGGACTCTTTATATGCACAGCGAAAAGCTAAAGGATTGTTCTGAGATATTGCGTCTATACAGCTTGCTCCGTGACATGCACCTCCTCCGTTCCGTTTCGTTCCTTTACCACCTGTGCCGTCCGATGATACGGCGAAACTTGTTGGGAAAGCACCCTAATCTCTATTGCTTTGCCTTTTACAAAATAGGCTATTATTGCAACTTAGCGAAAGAAAGGAAATAAAAAGAAAACCGGACTCCTGCAAATCCTATGGAGTCCGGTTCTCTTTTTCAGTCTTATTCCCGACGATTCGTATTTTTTAATAAGCAAACAAAGGATAGCCTGCCATCACTTCGTTCACCTGCTTGCGCACGTCGGCAATGACATTTTCGTCTTCCGGCGCATTCAAGACCTTTTCTATCAACTCGGCTACCAGTACCATCAAATCTTCTTTCGCTCCACGTGTCGTAATGGCCGGCGTACCTAAGCGGATGCCGGAAGTTTGAAACGCACTGCGACTGTCGAACGGCACCATGTTCTTGTTCACCGTAATGTCGGCAGCCACCAAGGCTTTCTCGGCCACCTTGCCCGTCAGGTCGGGATATTTGCTGCGCAAGTCCACCAACATGGAGTGGTTGTCCGTTCCGCCGCTTACGATATCGAAACCACGTTTCATCAGTTCATCGGCCAAAACCTTGGCATTCTTCTGTACCTGTTTGGCCCATTCCTTGAATTCGGGTTGCAACGCCTCGTTGAAAGCCACGGCCTTGGCGGCAATCACATGCTCCAGCGGACCGCCCTGGATACCGGGGAAAACGGCACTGTTGAGCAGTTGGCTCATTTTCTTCACCTCGCCTTTCGGAGTCTTCAATCCCCAAGGGTTGTCGAAGTCTTTGCCCATCAGGATGATACCCCCGCGCGGACCTCTCAACGTCTTATGGGTGGTGGAAGTCACGATATGGGCATACTTTACCGGATTCTCCAACAGTCCGGCTGCAATCAAACCGGCCGGATGTGCCATGTCTACCATAAATATGGCGCCTACCTTGTCGGCAATCTCACGCATGCGGGCATAATCCCACTCGCGACTGTAAGCCGAACCGCCACCGATAATCATTTTCGGGCGATGTTCAAGAGCCAGTTTCTCCATCTCGTCGTAATCCACACGGCCGGTCTCCTTGTTGAGGTTGTAACCGATGGCATGATAAAGGATGCCGGAAGTGTTCACAGCCGAACCATGGGACAAATGGCCTCCGTGGTCCAGATTCAAGCCCATGAAGGTGTCACCCGGCTTCAGACAAGCCAAAAATACCGCAGCATTGGCCTGCGCTCCCGAGTGAGGCTGCACGTTGGCGTACTCGGCACCAAACAGTTTGCATACCCGTTCGATGGCCAAGCTCTCCACTTCGTCCACCACCTGACAGCCTCCGTAGTATCTCTTTCCCGGATACCCCTCGGCATACTTGTTCGTCAGCCAAGACCCCATGGCTTTCATCACTTCATCGCTCACAAAATTCTCCGACGCGATGAGTTCGATTCCTTTGAGCTGCCGTTGGTGCTCTTTCTCAATCAATTCAAATACTGTTGTGTCTGTTTTCATCTTTATTGACTTTAAATAATTGGATTTCATTCTTTCTTTTTCTCCACGCTCCAGCCGAATTTACCGATTTTCCTGCCCAGACCATAGTAAGCCCCATGAAGGTAAACCAGAGGGTGACTGGCGTCCAGACTCCACTTTCCGCTCTGCTCGTCCAAATAACGCTCATCGGCTTTCACATTCAACACTTCCGCAATGAACATGTCATGCGACCCTAAAGATACAATCTCTTTCACCCGGCACTCGATGCTCAGCGGCGATTCCTCCACGATGGGGGCGGCCACCATGCGGGCCTTTCCCGGAGTGAGCTTCATTTCCTCGAATTTACGGTAATCGCACCCCGAACGCACGCCGCACCAATCCGTGGCGTACGCCATGTCTTCGGTGGTCAGGTTGAGGACAAACTCCATGTTCTGCTTGATGAGCACGTAAGAGTGTCGCTCCGGTCGTACGGAGATGTAGCACATGGCCGGATTGGTACAAATGGTTCCTGCCCACGCCACGGTGAACAAATTATAATCCTCCGGCGTACTGCCGCAACTGACCAACAAGGCGGGCAGGGGATAAATCATTGTTCCGGGTTTCCAGTCTTGCTTCATAGCCCAAAGGATTATACCAATTTGACGTGATCCAAATTCACCTCTTTATTACAATAATGACAACGAAGCACACCTTCCTTACCCGGTACGGCGTGAAAATACGTCTTCATCGGTTCGTTGTTCGTAATACATTTGGGATTGGCACATTTCACGATGCCTTTCAACTCCTCGGGCAAGAAGACCTCCTTCTTCTCCACGACCTCATAATCACGAATAATACACAAGGTCACATTCGGACTCACCACGGCCAACTGGTTCAGTTCTTCGTCCGAGAAGAACTTGCCCGCAATTTTTATAATGCTCTTATGTCCCATTTTCTTGCTCTTCAGATTGTAGCCCACGGTAATGGAAGTCTTCATCTGTTCGAGGTGGAGAAGGTTGACCACTTCAAAGAGCTTGCTGGATGGAATATGGTCTATCACCGTACCGCTTTCGAGTGCGGCCACCAAAAGTTCTTGTCTTTTCATTGTATGCTTACGGTATTTTAGTCAATAATCGTCCGGTCGTTCATCACATCGTCCAAGGTCAGCCCCAAGGCATCGCATATCAAAGCCTGCCGCGCAAACAGGCCGTTGTGGGCCTGCTCGAAGTAATAAGCATGCGGGTCGTCATCGATGGCATACTCGATTTCGTTCACGCGAGGGAGCGGATGCAGGATACGCATATTGTCCTTGGCCTTCTTCAGCATGGAAAGTTTGAGCAGGTAGAGATCCTTCACCCGCTCATATTCCATCAGGTCGGTAAACCGTTCCTTTTGTACACGGGTCATATAGAGTATGTCCGCCCCGGCAATGGTGTCGGCGGTAAAGTCCGTGTGCTCTACATATTTTATATGATGAATGTCGCAATACTGCTTGTACACATCCGGCATCTTCAACTCTTCGGGAGCAATGAAATGAAACGTCGGGTTGAAATGACGCATGGCCATCAGCAAAGAATGTACGGTACGTCCGTATTTCAAATCACCTACCATATAAATCTGCAGGTTGTCGAGCGTGCCTTGCGTCTTATAAATGGAGTAAAGATCCAACATGGTCTGCGAAGGATGCTGGTTGGCCCCGTCGCCTGCATTGATAATGGGCACCGGCGACACCTCGGAAGCATAACGGGCCGCCCCTTCGAGATAATGCCGCATGACAATCAAATCGGCATAATTGCTTACCATCATGATGGTGTCCTTCAGGGTTTCGCCCTTGGTGGAACTGGTCACTTTCGGGTCGGTAAACCCGATGACGCGCGCTCCCAGACGATTCGCTGCCGTTTCAAAACTCAACCGTGTCCTCGTAGACGGTTCAAAAAACAAAGTAGCCACGACTTTACCCTCCAGCAACTTCCGGTTGGTATGTTTCTCAAACTCTCCGGCCATTCGAAGCAGATACATGATCTTCTCTTTGGAATGGTCTGCAATAGTCACCAAACTCCTGTTTTCCATTTCGGATTTCTTTTTGCTTAAATATAGAATTTCTTCAGCTTTCAAAGTTACATAAAAAAAGTGGAACGAAAGAGGACTGCACATCATTTCGTTAACTTTTCCACAAATAGACAGCCTATTATAAAGTTTATTTGTAATTTTGCACTTTACCACTTTGATAAATGAAAGAAAAAGATTTATGAGGAAGAAGTTTGTAATCACTTTGTGGGTGATTTTGTTTCTTTGCATCAGCGCTGTTTCCCTGGCTTTCTACGCCATCTGGCACGGATGGATTGGATACATGCCGAACTTATATCAATTAGAAAATCCCGTCAATAAATACGCGTCACAGGCCGTTTCGGCCGACGGTAAACTTCTGGGTACCTGGTCGTACAGCCGGGCCAACCGTATTTTCGTGGGCTTCGACGACCTTTCCCCCTGGTTGGTCAAGGCATTGGTGGCTACGGAAGACGAGCGGTTTTATGACCATTCGGGCATCGACTACCGCGCTCTGGCGCGGGCCGTGGTGAAACGCGGCTTACTCGGACAGAGCAATGCCGGGGGAGGAAGTACCATTACCCAGCAACTGGCCAAGCAACTTTATAGCGACGTGGCACAGAGTACGATGGAGCGCGCCTTGCAGAAACCCATAGAGTGGGTGATTGCAGTCAAGCTGGAACGATACTATACCAAAGAGGAAATCATCACCATGTACCTCAATTATTTCGATTTCCTGCATAATGCCGTGGGCATCAAGACGGCATCCCGCACATACTTCAACAAAGAACCGCAGAACCTCTCGGTTTGCGAAGCGGCGACGCTTATAGGAATGTGTAAAAACCCGTCTTATTTCAATCCGGTGCGGAAACCGGAGCGTTGCCGCGAGCGGCGCAACGTGGTACTGGACCAGATGGTCAAAGCCGGATATTTGAGCAAAGCAGACGCCGAGTTGCACAAGCTGGAGCCCATCGGGCTGCGTTTCCACCGCGTGGACCACAAAGAAGGACTGGCCACCTACCTGCGCGAACGGCTGCGCACGATGCTGATGGCCAAAGAACCCAACCGAAGCGATTATGCTTCATGGCAAGACCAAAAATATTATGAAGATTCGTTGGCATGGGAAACCGATCCCTTATACGGATGGTGCAACAAGAACCGGAAAAAGGACGGTACACCTTATAACCTATATACAGACGGACTGAAAATCTACACCACCATCGACTCACGCATGCAGCGATATGCGGAGGAAAGCGTGGAGGAACATGTGGCCGGTTACCTGCAACCCATCTTCGACAAAGAAAAGCGTCACCAGACGACACGCCCGTTCTCCAACCAACTTTCTACGAAAGAGGTGGAAAAAATCATGCGCCGTTCGATGGAACAGAGCGAACGTTACATCAAGATGAAAAAGGGCGGCGCAACGGAAGAGGACATCCAAAAGGCATTCAATACGCCCCAAGAAATGACCGTATTTTCTTACCACGGAGAAGTGGATACCATTATGACACCGATGGACTCTATCCGCTATTACAAAAGTTTCCTGCGTGCAGGATTCATGTGTATGGATACCCGCACGGGATACGTGAAAGCCTACGTGGGCGGACCGGATTACCGCTATTTCCAATACGACATGGCCGGAGTGGGCCGCCGTCAGGTCGGGTCTACCATCAAGCCCTTCCTCTATACGCTGGCCATGGAAAACGGTATGTCGCCCTGCGACCTTGCGCCGAACGTGCAACAGACGTATATCGTGGCCGGCAAGCCTTGGACACCCCGCAACGGCAGCCGCTCCCGATACGGAGAAATGGTTACGCTGAAATGGGGACTGGCCCAGTCCAATAACTGGATTTCGGCCTACCTGATGAGTCGTCTCAGCCCGTCGGCTTTGGTGCGGCTGATTCACGAGTTCGGCGTGCTCAACCGTGACATCCATCCTTCCATGTCGCTGTGCCTCGGTCCCTGTGAAATCTCCGTGGCCGAGATGGTCAGTTCATACACGGCCTTTGCCAACCGCGGCATTCGTACGGCTCCCCTTTTCGTGTCGCGGATAGAAGACAACGAAGGGAATGTAGTAGGGGAGTTCCAGCCCCGCATGACGGAAGTCGTCAGCGAGGAAAGCGCTTATAAGATGATTATCATGCTGCAAGGCGTCATGAACGGAGGTACGGGCGGCCGCATGCGCTTCCGTTACAACGTGAATGCCGACATGGGAGGAAAAACGGGAACCACCAACCGGAACTCCGACGGTTGGTTCGTATGCTTCACGCCGTCGCTTTCCGCCGGTTGCTGGGTGGGAGGCGAAGACCGCGACATCCATTTCAACAGCATGACCTACGGACAGGGAGCCTCTTCGGCTTTGCCCGTCTGCGCCTATTTCTTCCAAAAAGTATATAAGGACAAAGACCTGGGATATTCCCCCGACGAGAAGTTCAAAATTCCCGAAGGATTCGACCCTTGTCAAGACACGATCCTGACGGAAGAGGCTCCGGTAGAGGAATACGGCGGCATCGACGAAGTTTTCGAATAAACCATGTCTTGTAAACAAAATGTCGCCAAAACCCTTAAAAAAGATACAGAAGGTCATTTTTGAGAATAGAAATCATGAGAACAACCCCGAAAGGGAAGCACGAAAAAAGGCTTCCTTTTTGGGGTTGTCCTGTGAAGAAGCACGGGTTGAAGAGGCAACAAGCGGAGTCTTTTCGGATTTTTTGTGGAAAGCATGAAATCGTTCGGCTGAGAACGGAAAATCATTCGACTGAAAGCGATTTTTCATTTGGCGCAGACGTGAAAACGCACGTCCGAAAATCAAAGCTTAGGGTCGCTTCACGGCCTTTTTTACCTTCTTTTCCTGCGTATGGCAAAATTATTTGCCCTTGTCCGGCCGACAAGGACACCGCAACATCCTGTACCTGAAAAGTCCCATCCGGCTTACGCCCAACGGCGCACCATGCGGCAGGACACACTGCCGGACCCACCCAAATGACAGGCACGACCACATTTTTTCTTTCTTTTTGAATCAGGCAAAAGCCGCGAGAATCGCTCAAAATCTTCGGAGGCTTGCCCTGCCCCCATACACGCGATTCTCACGGGTTCGGATTTGACATTCTGACAATATGACAAAACGAATGATGGGATAAGACAAAAGAACAAAAGGACATAAGTTTCTTACATGCGCAGCCCTTTGTTCTTTTGTCCTTATGTCAATTCCTACCCGGACAGTCCCCGTCATTCCATAAAAGCTTCCGGATAGCATACCACGCCCCGTATGTCCCGCAAGCCTCCGGCCACCAACTCGACAGCCATGCAACATTCCGAGGGGACTTCAAAAGGAAATGCTATCCCATAGTCCGAAGCTTTCCTATATCCGAAACGGGGATAAAACCCTTCGTGCCCCAACACAACGGCCGACTTGTAGCCCAACCGGGCGGCCCGTGCATGCAGCTCCCGAATCAGGGCGCTGCCTATGCCCATGGATTGCCTGTCCGGCCGTACGGCCACGGGAGCCAGCGCCAAGGATTCCGCATCCAGTATTCCCGAACGAATCGACACACGGGTCATCAGGCCGTAGCCGACCACGCCGCCGTCCTCGTCGGCCACCAAAGAAAGTTCCGGAACAAATGCGGGGGAATGCCGAAGCCGCTCCACCAGAAACTGTTCGCGATGGTCGCTCTCCTCCATGTCCCGGAAGGCTTCTTCCACCAACTTGAAAACTTGCGGATAGTCTTTCTCCGTCTCTTGCCTGATTTCGTAGTCCGTTTTCATTGGTCTAAAATTTCAAAACGAACCGACATGGAATAATGGTTCTTAATCGTACGAAAACCATCGAAAGAAGCCGCGTCGGAAGAACTTACGTTGCTTTGTGCCGTGAACACGGGAGAAAAGCCGTTGTTTCCGTTCTCAATGATGCGCTCCACGCCTCCAAGTTTCTGGCCCAATGCCTCCACCAAATAAGCGGCTTTCTCCCGGGCGGCCATCAAGGCGGCTATTTTTCCTTTTTGATGGTAAAGCTGCATGTCTTTGTTTTTCAACTCACCGATGCGCATCGTATGGATGCCTTTGGTGTCCACATGCCGGACAATACGGTCGATTTGCTTGAAGTCGGTCAGCGTGAGGTCAAACCGCTTGGAGACGAGGAACTCCCGTCCGCTCTCGCGCCAATAGTCGCCGATTTCCTGTGTGCGCACGGCATCATTCGGGACACCGGCTTCCCGGAGTGCCTCCCGCAGCCCTTCCTCTATCTGGGCCAAGGGTACCTTCGTACGGTAATCTTCCTCCTTGGATTTGCCGTCGAATTCTTCGGCAAAGTATTCCTTGATTTCGATGATGTAATGTATCTCGTCCGGTACGATTTCCACCTCGGAAGTACCGGTCACTTCAATGTAACGCCCTTCGTCCGTGGCGGCCTGCGCCGTGCCCCATGCCCATCCGGCAAGGAACAGCATGAATAAAAGTCTTGTTCTCATACGTTTTTTTGTTTTTATGATTTGAAATATGTGTCGGCATTCCGTCCTTCAGGAAGAGGCCAGTTCCGCCACCCCCTCGCAGACATCGCCTCGCTGCCAGTCCTGCGGTTTGAGGACTTCTCCGTCGTAACACAGCAGGTCGATGTCTATTTTCACGATGCCTCGCGCCTTATCGTCCGGTGTGCGTCCGTGGTCACGTTCTATCTTTTTCAGGCGTTCGCGGACTTGCGATACCGTGAGCGGAGTAGTAAAGCAAGCCACCTGATTGTAAAACATGCGGGGCGAATCGAAGCCCACAGGGGCGGTCCACACCAGACGGCTGAACACGATGCCGGGAAACGACCTGCACAGGTCGGACTGCGCTGCCAGAAGCCGTGCCGCCGTGCGTTCATTGCTGCCCAATCCTATGAAACACTTCTTCATCCGTTCTTTTTATTCACAAAAATAAGGAGTTTTACCCTCCCTTACAAAATCTTTTTGTATTTTTGTATGGCATACTTTATTAATAGCTAAAAAATGAATTACATAGGGATTATTCCGGCACGATATGCTTCCACAAGATTTCCGGGCAAGCCTTTGGCCATGTTGGGCGGCAAGCCTGTCATCCAACGAGTGTACGAGCAAGTGTCCGGCGTGATGGACGACGTGCTCGTGGCCACCGATGACGAACGGATTCTCAAGACGGTAGAAGGATTCGGCGGCAAGGCCGTCATGACCCGCGCGGACCACAAGAGCGGCACGGACCGCTGCTATGAGGCTTACGTATTGCAGGGCAAACCATACGACGTGGTCGTCAACATCCAGGGCGACGAACCTTTCATCCAACCGCAGCAGTTGGAGGCCGTAAAGGCTTGTTTTGAAGATCCGCAAACGGAAATCGCCACTTTGGTGAAACCTTTCACGCCGGCCGACGGTTGGCCTGCCTTGGAAAATGTCAACTCTCCCAAAGTGGTGGTCAACCGCCGGATGCAGGCTCTTTATTTCAGCCGTTCCATCATTCCTTACCAACGCAACAAGGACAAAGCGGAGTGGTTGAAGGGGCATGTGTACTACAAGCATATCGGCTTGTATGCCTACAAGGCCGACGTGTTGAAAGAACTCACCTCCCTGCCGCAATCGCCGTTGGAACTGGCCGAATCGTTGGAACAATTACGGTGGTTGGAAAACGGCTATACCATCAAGGTGGGCATCAGCGAAATTGAAACCATCGGCATCGACACACCGGCCGACCTCGAAGCGGCCGAAGCTTTCCTGAAGAACAGGACCAAACGATACACATTCTAAATACAGATAATACGGCAATGGGATTGAAACACAAACTCTTCGGCATAGTTTTGTTATGGCCTGTCCTGCAAGGCTACGCCCAAGAAATCAAAATAGGGAATTATACTTTTAAAGACGGTGCGGAATACCAGGGAGAGCTGTTCAAAGGCAAACCTTACGGCAAGGGCATCACCCACTTCAAAAACGGAGACTCTTATGAAGGCGAATACGTGAAAGGCAAACGCCAAGGATACGGCGTGTATAAATTCCCTGACGGAGAAAAATACGAAGGCGAATGGTTTCAAGACCAGCAACACGGGCATGGCATATATTATTTCATGAACAACAACAAATACGAAGGCCTGTGGTTTCGCGACTTCCAACAAGGACAGGGCACCATGTACTATTACAACGGAGACGTGTATAAAGGTAACTGGGAAGCCGACAAGCGGGAAGGTTACGGGGAATATAAATACGCCAACGGAGCATTCTACCGGGGAGAATGGAGCAACGACCAAAAAAACGGCAAAGGCATCTTTGACTGGAACGACGGTTCATGGTACGACGGCATGTGGAAAGACAACCAACGCAACGGTAAAGGTACGTTCAACTATGCCGACGGGGACAAATATACCGGAGAATGGGTGGACGACGTGCAGCACGGAAAAGGGGTGTACAAATTCCACAACGGCGACCAATATGAAGGCGGTTACGTGCAAGGCGAACGCACGGGAGAAGGTATTTTCACTTTTGCCAACGGCAACAAGTACGTCGGCCAGTTCAAGAACGGATTCCAAGACGGTAAAGGTACGTTCACATGGCACAACGGCGCGTCGTACACCGGCATGTGGAAAGCCAACAAACGCGACGGACAGGGAAAATATGTATGGAGCAACGGCGATACCTATGAAGGAAGCTGGAAAGACGGACAAATGGACGGGGAAGGCATCTTGCGTATGACAGACGGCTCGAAATTCAAAGGAATGTTCAAGAACGGAGAGAAGAACGGCCCCGGCATCATGGAGGACGAAAACGGAATGCGCTTCGAAGGAAACTTCAAGGACAATGAGAAGGACGGTCCTTTCGTGATGAAAGACAAAAACGGAAATATCGTCCAAAAAGGAGAATACAGCCACGGAGTGATAGTAAAATAGGAGGAACATAAATGGACTTGGATTTTCTGACTGAGGAAGTCAAGAAACTGGCCAGACAGACCGGTGAGTTTTTAAAAAAGGAACGGCTTTCTTTCGACCGTAGCCGTGTGGAGCAGAAAGCGGCGCATGACTATGTGTCGTACGTGGACAAAGCATCTGAAAAACGTATCGTGGAGAGATTGCATGAATTGCTCCCCGAAGCCGGTTTTATTGCCGAAGAAGGGTCCGGTTCGCTGGAAGAACAGGAATACTGTTGGGTGGTGGACCCCTTGGACGGAACGAGCAATTATATTCACGACTGCACGCCGTATTGCGTAAGCATTGCCTTGCGCAACCGCGAGGAAATACTGTTGGGCGTAGTGTACGAATGCGGCCGTGAGGAACTTTTTTGGGCCCACAAAAACAGTAGGGCTTACTTGAACGGTAAGGAGATATGCGTCAGCGACCAGAGCGTGCTCGACCAATCTTTTATTGAACTGGGATTTCCATATAAGGCAGAGGACTACCGTTCTTTCGCCCTCGGCCTCATACAAGATTTGTACGGCCATGTGGGTGGACTACGGCTTATGGGCGCGGCCGCCGCAGAAATCTGCTATATTGCAGCCGGACGTTTTGAAGCTCGCGTGGAGGCTTTTATAGGGCCATGGGACATTGCGGCGGCGTATATCATCCTGAAACAGGCGGGCGGCAAAATGACGGGGTTTGACGGTAATCCTGATTGCCTCGTAGCCAAGGAGGTGTTCGCTTCGAACGGCAAAGTGCATGAAGAGCTCTTGAAAGTGCTCCAAAGGCATAAAAAGTTACTGAAACATGAGTGAGATATCCGGACAAACGTCTATATTTGCACCGATAGAACGATAAAACTCTGACATTATGATTATCGATGACATAACGCACCTGAAAGATTATATCCGTCTTCTCCCGACGTTGAAGACGGTTGTCGGCTTTCTGGACAGCCATGACTTGCAAGCTTTGCCGGAAGGACGCTTTGAATGGGATGCCGACGGATGTTTTGTAAATTTGCAGACCATCCCGCCCAAGGCACCGAGTCAAGCTGTTCTCGAATCACACAGGAAAATGATAGACATACAAATACCTCTTACGGGCGATGAAACCATGGGATATTCCCCCTTAAAAGAATTGAAGCCTACGCCATACGATGAAACCAAAGACATTTCGTTCTATAAAGAGTGTTCCGGAAGTTTCGTCACCGTAAAGAAAGGCATGTTTGCCATCTTTTTCCCGCAAGACGCACATGCGCCGGGCGTAACACCGACAGCTTTGAAGAAAGCCGTCTTTAAAATTCCGGTATCGGATGATTGGAATCAACAATAAAAATAACACCTTAATTCTATTCTTATTATGGCAAAATCAACGGTAAAGTCAACTCCAAAGACTTTGGATATTATTAAAAACGACCCTTGGCTGAAAGATTATGAAGTCGCTATCGTGGGTCGCCACCGGCATGCGGAAGACAAAATCGCCGAACTCACACAAAATGGAAAATGCTCTTTGTCGGATTTCGCTTCGGGATACTTATATTTCGGCCTGCACCGCACGGCTACGGGGTGGGTGTTCCGCGAATGGGCGCCCCATGCCACCGAAATCTATTTGATAGGCGATTTCAATGATTGGAAGGAATCGCCGAAATACAAGTTGAAAAGGATAAAGGACACCGGGAACTGGGAAATCAAATTGCGCGGCAACGCCCTCAAACACGGCGACCTCTACAAGTTGAAAATACATTGGGACGGCGGATGCGGCGAACGTATTCCGGCATGGTGCCGCCGCGTGGTACAGGACGAACAGACCAAAATCTTCAGTGCGCAAGTCTGGGCGCCCGAACAGCCTTACGTGTGGAAAAAGAAGACTTTCCGCCCCAATACGGCTCCCTTGCTGATTTATGAATGCCACATCGGTATGGCGCAGGATGCAGAGAAAGTCGGGTCTTACAATGAATTCCGTGAAAACGTGCTGCCCCGCATCGCTGCCGATGGGTACAACTGCATACAAATCATGGCCATACAGGAACATCCTTACTACGGAAGTTTCGGCTATCATGTATCGAGTTTCTTTGCAGCTTCCAGCCGTTTCGGTACGCCGGAGGAACTGAAACGACTCATCGACGAGGCACATAAAATGGGCATTGCCGTGATTATGGACATCGTGCACTCCCACGCCGTGAAGAACGAAGTGGAAGGCTTGGGCAACTTTGCCGGTGACCCCTGCCAGTATTTCTATTCGGGCGGACGGCGCGAACACCCGGCGTGGGACAGTTTGTGCTTCGATTACGGCAAGAACGAAGTCATACACTTCCTGTTGTCCAACTGCAAATTCTGGTTGGACGAGTACCATTTCGACGGTTTCCGTTTCGACGGTGTCACGTCTATGCTCTATTACAGCCACGGGTTGGGCGAGGCGTTCTGCAACTATGGGGATTATTTCAACGGGCATCAAGACGACAATGCCATCTGTTACCTGACGTTGGCCAACGCATTGATTCACGAAGTCAACCCCAAAGCCATTACCATAGCCGAGGAAGTGAGCGGCATGCCGGGATTGGCTGCCCCGTTCAAAGGCGGCGGATACGGTTTCGACTACCGCATGGCCATGAACATTCCCGACTATTGGATAAAGACCATTAAAGAAAAGAAGGACGAGGACTGGAAACCTAGCAGCATGTTTTGGGAAGTGACGAACCGACGGGCTGACGAGAAGACCATATCTTATTGTGAAAGCCACGACCAGGCTTTGGTGGGCGACAAGACTATCATTTTCCGCCTGATAGATGCCGACATGTATTGGCACTTCAAAAAAGGAGATGAGAACTACGCCGTAGAACGCGGCATAGCCTTGCATAAAATGATTCGTCTGCTTACAGCTTCCACCATCAACGGCGGTTATCTGAATTTCATGGGTAATGAGTTCGGTCATCCGGAATGGATTGATTTTCCGCGTGAGGGCAACGGGTGGAGTCACAAGTATGCCCGGAGACAGTGGAATCTTGTAGATAATAAAGAATTGTGCTATCATTACTTAGGTGACTTCGACAAAGCTATGCTTGATATTATCGGCAAGGAGAAAAATATCCAAAAATCTCCCGTGACGGAAATCTGGCATAACGATGGCGACCAAGTATTGGCCTATAGCCGTAATAACCTCATATTTGTCTTTAACTTCAGCTATGCCCGTTCGTATACGGATTACGGCTTCATGGTGCCTCAAGGGGCCTACGACGTGATTCTGAACACTGACGCCCCGGCATTCGGCGGACACGGATTGAATGATGACAGCCTCCGCCACTTGACCAACTTCGACCCGCTTCTGGCCCGTGATGGAAAGGGATGGCTCAAACTCTATCTTCCGGCACGTTCTGCCATGGTACTCCGTAAGGCGCAAGAAGATGAAAAGACGGAAAATAAATAAGAGTAAAAACAAATAAACTGAAACTGGATTCCGGATGTACAAACCGACATATAAGAAAAGAACCGCACGCATGATTTCATGGGTATGCGGTTCTCTTTTCACCTTGTTCTCCCTGCTTTACCTGTTTGTGATGCAGGCTGACTTATTGGCTACCGCACAACATTTGTTGTCGAAAGGGCAGACCGTTTATTCTCCGCTGTGGGGAACGGTCATCATTACCTTTCTGCTACTGTTATTGCAGGGAGTTTTTCGGCGGATAATGGTATATCCGTTGCGTTTCCATGCACTCTATTATTTCCCGTCGTGCGTCGTGTTGGGATTGCTTACGTCCATTGTTCCTCAAACAGGGTGGAATGTACAATTGTCCACCAATTGGATATGGCTCACGGTCTGTATTTTTTTGTATATCCTTGTGACATGGATGGCTCTGCATTTCCCGGACCGTAAAAATGGAAAACAGAATGCTTTTTCCTTCCTATGGGTGAATTTCCTATGGCTTGCGTTGCAGTTCTGCATGGTTAACAGCATAGCCAATACGAAAGATGTATACCACTACCGGCTCAAAGCGGAGAGATACCTCGTCGAAGGGCAGGACTCGTTGGCGTTGCAAGTAGGAGCCAAATCATTGCAGACAGACCGGAGCCTGACTGCCATGAGAGTGTTTGCACTAAGCCGTGAGAATCTTTTAGGCGAGAAGCTTTTCGATTTTCCTCAATATAACGGTAGCCAAGGTCTGTTGCCCAGTTTGTCTGATACAACCTACGCTCATGATTGGACGAAGGCCTTATACAAACATTTAGGGGGAAAGCCGGGGAAAAATTTGAAAGACAACACCCGGTTTCTCGAACTTCTGTCACAACGGCCTTCGGCCACTGCTGCTGCAAAAGACTACTTGCTTTGCGCCTATCTGTTGGATAAGAACCTTGATGCTTTTGTCGCCGCACTGCCACGTTGCCATGAAGTGAACGACAACCTCCCGTTACATTACAAGGAAGCTCTCATTCTATATAACCGTTTGCATACCACTCCGGCCATTACGTACAAAAACAGTGTAATAGAAACAAACTTGAACGACTTCCTCCACTACGGTATGCAATATACTCATGCGACGGAACGCTCGAACCAATGCCGACGCATGTACGGAAATACGTATTGGTGGTATTATTACTATCAAAAACCTTCTGAATAATCGTAGCTTTATCCCCTATATTCCCGCCATAAATGCCGCAAAGCAATCAGGGGATGATACCATAACATACGTGGACCTGCATATCGCATCACTTTCCGGATGCGTCGCTTCATGTCCGGACGGTAGCAATGTATGGTGCAAAGACGGCACGTACGCTTATCTTTCTGGAAGGGACACCGTGATAGACGTGCACGGGAATAATCCAACATTTCACGGCACTCCGGACATAAAGTCCTGTGGCCTTCCTTGTAGCGGCAGTAGAGACGAATCATCAATTCTACCGTACGCTGTTCTTCCTCTATCCGGTTGTTTTTACGCTTGCCCAAATCCGTTCTTTTCCTTTCTACCTATTCTTTAATACGAATCAAGGCATTGGCCAAAATAGCTGTGACACCACCGGTCGTGATACCGGACGAGAATATGTTTCTCACCGTTTCCGGCAGTTGCGAAAGAATCTCGGGCACCAATTCCACACTTAATCCCAAAGAAAAACTCAACGCCATCACCAACGTGGCTTTGCGGTCGATGGTCTGAGCTGCAATAATACGGATTCCGGCGGAAGCCACTGTGCCGAACATCAATAGCGTGGCACCGCCCAATACTGGTTCGGGCATCAAAGAGAACACCAGACCCACGGCCGGGAAAAGTCCCAGCAAAATAAGGAATCCTGCGATATAATATCCCACGTAACGGCTCGCCACTCCAGTCAACTGTATCATCCCGTTGTTTTGGGCAAAGACTGAGTTCGGGAAGGAATTGAACACTCCGGCCAACATAGAATTGAACCCATCGGCCAAAATTCCTCCGGAAGCCCGTTTCACAAACGTCTTTCCCTCTACCGGCTCTCCCGAGATGAGTGAATTGGCCGTGATGTCGCCGTAGGCTTCAATCGCCGTAATCAAATACACCAGTCCCAAAGCGATAAAAGCCGACCAGTCAAAAGACAAGCCGTATTTAAAAGGAACAGGTATATTGAACCCTCCATAACTCTGCACCGAAGAAAAGTCCACCAAACCCATACACCAAGCCACCGCGTAACCGATGACCAGTCCGATGACAATCGAACTCATACGCAGGTAACGGTTCGAACTTCTGTTGAAGAAAATAATCAGCAACAAAACCAAAGCCGCCAAGCCGACATGTTCAAAGCTACCGAAAGTCCCGTTGCTTTTGGCCACCGCACCGCCTCCGCAGGCCGTAATCCCCACTTTGATAAGACTCATACCTATCAGCGTCACGACAATACCGGAAACCAACGGCGTAATGATTTTACGGGTATATTTCAATAAGCGGCTAATTAACATTTCTACCGTAGAGGCCGCCATACAAGCCCCGAAAATAACGGGAAGACCTCCGGTCAGCCCTGCGGAAATGATAGGACCGATGAAAGAAAAGCTCGTGCCCTGTATGCACAGCAATCCCGTACCGATACCTCCGATTCGTCTACATTGTATAAACGTGGACACGCCGGAAGCAAACAATGCCATGGAAACCAAGAAACTGGTCGTCTCGATATCCAACTTCAAAGCCCCGGCTATGATAAGCGGCGGGGTGATGATAGCCACGAAAATGGCCAATAAATGCTGTAGGGCAGCAAATAAAGTTTCGCGCAAAGGCGGTCGGTCGTTCAACCCGTATATCAACTCTGCTTTTAATTCGGACTTGTTTGATTCTTCCATTGGTTTCTTCTTGTGTACGTTTGATTAATATGTAGAAAAATACCCTACCTTAATAATTTGGGCGCAAAGGTACGAAAAAAACAGTAAAGGAAGCAGGTCTGTTTCGCTTTCTCCTGACAATTAAGAGGCATTTCGAGCCAAATGTTAAAAAATCGAGGGCAAATTAGGTATTTTCGCTCCGTCGTTCGTCCTATATATAAAACGTGATTGGAATCGGTGTTACGGCCAACAGGTTCAGCCGTAACAGTCCGAAAAAGATTGAACCTTACTTTTTACTATTATGGGAAAAAACGACTTTTTTAAGGATTTGCCGCGCAGAGGAGCCAAGCATCTGTTGGCCACAATGGCGTGGACTGCTTTTTGCACGGGAACTGTGTATGCACAAGAATGGATTGATGTGACAGACACTTACATCACCAATGCAGACTTCTCCACCGGTACGACGGACGGGTGGGACGCCGGGACTGCGCTTCCCGGCGTGAATGCCACATGGTTGAATGCAGAGTTCTTCCAGTCTTATAATTCTGCCTCGCAAAACGTGTTAGGATTGAAAGCCGGTCATTACAAACTTACGGTGCAAGGATTCCACCGTGCAGGCGGAAATGATAATGGAGCGGCCTACAACGCCGGCACGGAAGTTATCAATGCTTACCTGTTTGCAGGAAAGGATTCGGTGAAGCTAAAGTCCCTGTACAGCGAACCTGCAGATGCCAGTGTAGCCAACCAGTTGAACGGATGGCCCGACGGTATGGAAGGACTGAACGCTTGGCTGACCAAATATCCCGAAAGCTATCTGAACGAGGTGACATTCACCGTACAACAAGACGGAAGCGACATGCTGATGGGGATTGCATCCAATACCAATGCGGGTAAAACATGGTCTTGTTGGGACAACTTCAAACTGTATTTCGAGGGAAGCGCGTTTGATGCCTTCTCCGTCAAAATCTCAAAATTGGAAACGTTGCGCGATTCATTGGAAACTTTGGGTATAGCGTCTGCCTCCGAGTTGACCGCCCTCGTCGAACAGTACGGCAGCTACAATGAAAACACTCCGGAGGAGGAAATCGCCGCCGCATCCGTTATCCTCGAAGAAAACACAGCCACAGCTTTAGGGCTTTGTACGAAGGGGGCTGAGTTGACAGCAAGCATGGCCAAAGCAACCGGACTGTTGACGCAAATGGAAGATGGGACATATAATGTGACAGATGCCGTAAAGCAAGAACTGCAAGACGCTATCGGAACTGCGGAAGAGGTTCTGAAACTGTCCACAATGAAAGAAGTCACTGAAGCGATTGGCGACGGCATCACGGCCATGAACACGGCAACATCCAATGCCATGGCTTACATCAGCCTAAGCTATTCATTACAGAAAGCCAAAGCATTGGCCGACCGTATCAGCGGTTTGGCAGAAACCGAAGCTTACAAGAAAGTAGCTGAATTGTTGGCCTCCACGGAATTGGTTTACGACGATGTGGCTTTGGCCGCACAGGCTCTCAATGCAGAATGCCGTACAGCCATGACTCCGGAGTTCCTTTCTACGGCATCCGATGACAATCCGATAGAACTTACCAGTTTCATTGTCAATCCGAACGTATTCCAAACCGTATCGGAAATGGCTCCTCCTTCCGGTTGGGATTGCGACAAAGGGGCTGCGGACGGTACGTGGTACACGTCTACGGAAGGTACAGGTAATTCAGATCTCTTCTGTAACAGTTGGACCGGTTCCCGTCTGAACCCCTCACGCTATGGCCAAACTATAGGAAACGACGAAGAAGGAGCGGTGAAGTTACCGGACGGACTGTACATATTGAAAGCAGCCACTTATACAAACGCCGGAGCGACCAACGTACTCTTGTACGCCTCGACAGACAGCGTGGATTTCGCCTTTGCGGAAAGCAACGAAGATTGGGACACCTATGTAGAAGCACGAGACGCTCTGGCTACAACGACGGAAACAGAGAACTTCGAAGTGCGCGACGGTAAACTTCATATCGGTATGGTTTGCGTAGGCACGACAGGTGGAAACGGTAAAAGTTGGTATGCCGACAACTTCCGCATTTATTACATCAAGAGCGATGTAATCTCTGCTTACCGCGACCGTCTGCAAGCCCGACTGGATGAAGCGGCTCTGCTGCATGAAAAGATGGTGGAAGCCGGTATCGACGACAGCGACGACCTCGGTTTTGCCTTGGATCCGGAAGACGGTTATCCCGACTTCATCGAATCCGGAACACAAGAAGAGTTACAATTAGCCATCGAGGATATGGACCGCATGTTGGAAGAAGGCAACACGATTATTACAAATTATGAAACCCTCACGCCTCTCTTAAGCAACGGTACCGTTTTGGACAGTCAATTAAATGAAGGGCTGGTGGTAGCCCAACCTAAGGTTACGGCCGATTTCTCCATGGCATTGGAGGACGCTGCGGCTTACGCGGAAAAGATGACATGGGGAAATTACTTGGACAAAAGGATCGTTGAGAAGACAACTGTATTGAACGATGCGACCGAAGCCTTGAAAGCTTCCATCGCGCTCTGCTTCCCGTTGGGTAAAGCCAAAACCTTGGCCGACCAAATCGGCGGATTGACCGAAAGCGAAGCGTATAAAAACGTGGTGGCACTTTTGAAAAGCGATGAGATTGACCAAATCGATGCCGACGAATTCACGGAACTGTTGAAGATGGAATGTGTGGAAGCCATGACACAGGACGTGAAAGAAAGCGCCAAAGAAAACCCGTTGGACATGACGAGTTTCATTGTCAATCCGAATATCTATCAAAATGCAGTGGACGACAATAATACGCCAATCAACACCGTAGCCAACGGTTGGGAGTGCCAAACGACGGCTGACAGTCAGGAACGTACCAAAGCGACGAGCGGCGACACTTGGTTGTATTGTTGGAGCTGGTCCGGAAAAGAAAGCAATAACATCGCTTCTTCTACCGATTACCATCAAGTTTTGGGCAACTATGGGGCACAAGAAAGCAAGGTCGCTTTGCCCGATGGAGCTTACCGTTTGGAGGCTGCCACTTGGTGTACGAAGACTCCGGAACTGTTGCAGTTGTATGCTTTGACGCGCAACGTGTCTACCGAAATTGTACCCGACATCAACCAAAACGACAGCACGGTTTACGTATTCAGCGACAGCGTATACGCGGAAGCTGCTTTCAATGCCGATACCGACACATGGGACATCGCTCAAAACACGTTGTCTACCACCACGGTCATACCGGAAATTTATGTGGAAAACGGAAGCCTGGTCATCGGTATCAAGGGAAGCGGCGTCATTACCGGGAACGGACAATATTGGTTTGCCGATAATTTCCGCCTTTATTACGTAGGTCCGAACAAAGGCGACAATATCTCGGCTCCCGCCATGGATAACAATGACCTGATGAAAGAAGTGGATGTATATGACTTGTCCGGCCGGATGGTTCGCAAACAAGTAAGGAAGTCCGAGGCTCTGCGCGGTCTGCATAAGGGCATCTACATCATGGACGGAAAGAAATATGTAGTGAAATAGAATAATCAACGATGAATTTATGAAAAAGTATGTTTCTCTTGTCTTGTTCTCCTTACTGAGTTGGGCCGTCTGTGCAAAAGACTTTCCGAAAGTCATCCTTGCCGGAGACTATCCCGATCCCACCATCCTGCGCGACGGGAAGGATTACTACATGACGCATTCTCCTTTTTATTATGCGCCGGGCTTCCTCATCTGGCATTCCCAGGACTTGGAACATTGGGAACCGGTATGCCGTGCCATGGCGCAATGGGAAGGCTCGGCCATGGCACCGGATTTGGTGAAGTATAATAATAGGTATTACATCTATTATCCGGCTGCCGGGACGAACTGGGTAATATGGGCGGACAACATCCGCGGGCCGTGGAGCGCACCGAAAGATTTGAAGGTGAACGGCATCGACCCCGGGCATGTGGCCGATGCGGATGGAAAACGTTACCTCTATCTCTCCGAAGGCAAAGTCGTGCAGCTCTCCGACGACGGATTGTCTACGGTGGGCGAGGTGAAAAAGGTCTACGACGGTTGGCCCTATCCCCGGAACTGGCGGACGGAAGGCATGTATCTGGAATCTCCGAAACTGAACTACCACAACGGCTACTATTACCTCACGTCGGCCGAAGGCGGAACTGCCGGACCGGGCACCAGTCACATGGTCGTGACGGCACGCTCGAAAAGCGTACTCGGTCCGTGGGAGAACTCTCCGTTCAACCCGTTGGTGCACACTTACAGTGAAAGAGAAAGCTGGTGGTCCAGGGGACACGGCACACTGATAGACGACGTAAACGGAAACTGGTGGGTGGTGTACCACGCATACGCCAAAGGTTACCATACTTTGGGACGTCAAACTCTTATCGAACCGATCGAGTGGACACCGGACGGATGGTGTCGTGCCAAGTCCGCAGGCACGCTTCCCAAGGCAGAGGCTCCCATCCGCCACGGTCTGGAGCTTTCCGACGACTTCCAAGGAGCGAAACTGGGCCTGCAATGGACGTTCTGGAAAGAATATGCCCCGAAAGCCGTGAGCATCGAAAACCGGACACTGCGGCTGAAGGCTAAAGGCAATACTCCGGCAGACGGCCGTTTGTTGTTGGCTACCGCAGAAGACAAGAACTACGAAACCCAAGTTGAAGTCACGGTAGGGAAAAACAATACAGCCGGACTCCTGCTTTATTATAGCGAAAAAGCATACGCCGGACTGGTGTCGGACGGCAAGACATTCACCGTCTACCGGCACGCCGGACAAAAGACAGAATTGCCCAACACGTTAGGCCGACAGTTCACGGTACGGATAAAGAACCAAGGCAACCACGTCTCCATATCGGTTGGAAAGGACGGAAAGGAATGGACCACACTGGCCGAAGGCATAGATGTGTCCGGCATGCACCACAACGCCTATAAAGGTTTCTATGCCTTACGTATAGGATTGGTTTCCATCGGGAAGGGTGAAGCCGCTTTCCGCCGGTTCCGTTATAAAAACGCCGTTCCGCAGGAAAAAGACTTGAGTGCCTACCTGATGGTGTTCCACAAGGACGAAACGCACGGGCTTTACATGGCATTGAGCCGCGACGGATACACGTTCACGGCTCTGAACGACGGGGAACCCGTCTTGGCCGGCGACACGATTGCTTACCAAAGAGGGATACGCGACCCCTATATCTACCGCGGACCGGACGGCGCATTCTATTTGGCCATGACCGACCTCCATGTCTTTGCCCGCCGCGACGGCTACCGCGAAACGGAGTGGGAGCGCGACCGCAACATGTACGGTTGGGGAAACAATAAGGGGCTTGTGCTGATGAAGTCGTGGGACTTAGTAAACTGGAAACGCGCCAACATCCGTTTCGACCAACTGACAGCCGGATTGAGTGAAATAGGCTGCGCATGGGCACCTGAAATTGCCTACGACGAACGGGTGGGCAAACTGATGATTTACTACACCATGCGCTTCCGCAACGAACGTAACAAACTGTATTACGTGTACGTAAACGATGATTTCGACCGTATCGAGAGCCTGCCCCAACTGCTCTACGAATACCCGGACGAAACGGTTTCGGCCATCGACGGCGACATCACCAAGGTAGGAGATAAGTACCATCTTTTCTACGTGGCTCACGACGGACAGCCGGGTATCAAGCAGGCTGTTTCCGACCGTATCAGCGGAGACTACGAATACGATCCGCGTTGGTACGACTTTGAACCGAAATCTTGCGAGGCTCCCACGGTATGGAAACGCCTCGGAGAGGACAAATGGGTGCTGATGTACGATGTATATAGCATCACGCCGCACAATTTCGCCTTTACCGAAACGTCGGACTTCATCACGTTTAAAAACTTGGGACGTTTCAACGAAGGAGTGATGAAATCCACGAATTTCAACGCTCCCAAGCATGGGGCCGTGGTGCATCTGACCACCGAGGAGGCCGACAAGCTTGAAGCTTACTGGAGCAAGAACAAACGGAAATACGTTTCCACGGCATCCATACAGAGGAACCCCTTGTTCCCCGGTTATTATGCCGACCCGGAAATCCTGTATTCCGAGCAAACGCAAAAATACTACGTTTATCCCACGACGGACGGTATACCGGGATGGGGCGGCACGAGCTTCAAGGCTTTCTCGTCCGCCGACTTGAAAACGTGGAAAGAAGAGCGTGTCGTGTTGGATTTGAGACAGGTTTCATGGGCGAAAAAGAACGCATGGGCACCTTGTATCATCGAGAAAAAACAAACAGACGGTAGTTACAAGTATTATTTTTACTACACGGCAGAGAAGCAAGTGGGCGTGGCGGTAGCCGACCATCCGCTCGGCCCGTTCAAGGACAGCGGCCAACCGCTGATAGGGAAGGGACTTCCGGGCGGAATGAAACGCGGACAGAATATCGACCCGGACGTTTTCACCGACCCCGTGAGCGGCAAGACTTATTTGTACTGGGGCAACTATTACATGGCCGTGTGTGAACTGAACGACGACATGGTATCCGTCAAACCGAACACCACGAAGATACTCATCGACAACGACCGGCATTACAGTGAAGCGCCTTACGTCTTTTACCGCAATGGCTACTATTATTTCACATGGTCTAAAAACGACACGCGGAGCGCGGACTACGAAGTCCGTTACGTGCGTTCCAAGTCCCCCGTCGGCCCGATCGACCCGTCGGAAAGCCGGGTGGTAGTCTGCAAAAAGCCCGACCAGGGCATTTATGCCACAGGCCACCAATCCTTCCTGCAAGTGCCCGGCACGGACGAATGGTACATCGTCTACCACCGCTTCAAGTTCCCCGACGGCATCACGATGGGGCATGAAGCGGGTTATCACCGCGAAGTCTGCATGGACCGCGTGTTTTTCAATGAAGACGGCACAATAAAACAAGTCGTTCCAAGTCTATAATAAAGAGCATATCATATACATTTATAAACAAAATCAACATACGATGAAACGAATATTATTGGGTATATTAGGCGTATGCGCATGCCATGCCTACGCACAAACATTCAAGGAGTGGCAAGACCCTGAGATCAATGCCGTCAACCGTGCCCCCATGCACACCGACTTTTTTGCCTATGAAAGTACGGAACTGGCGGCAAAAGGAATGAAAGAACTGTCCGGAAACTTCATGAGCCTGAACGGGAACTGGAAATTCAACTGGGTGGAACATGCGGATGCACGTCCGGAAGGCTTCTGGAAGACGGATTTCAACGACAAAGGTTGGGTGGATTTCCCGGTTCCGGGCGTGTGGGAACTGAACGGTTATGATGTCCCGGTATACGCAGGAGTGGATTTCGGATGGAAAGGCTACGAAGGACGCACGTTCAAGAAGCCGCCCCATGTCCCGACGGAAAACAACCACGTAGGTTCCTACCGCCGTGAAGTGGTGATTCCTTCAGACTGGAAAGGGAAAGACATCATCGCCCATTTCGGTGCCGTGTCTTCCAACATGTACCTATGGGTCAACGGAAAGTTTGTGGGCTACAGCGAGGACAGCAAAATGGAGGCGGAGTTCGACCTGACCCCTTACCTGAAACCGGGGCAAAAGAACCTGATAGCCTTCCAAGTGTTCCGTTGGTGCGACGGCAGCTACTTGGAGGACCAGGATTTCTTCCGTTACAGCGGCGTATCACGCGACTGCTACCTCTACGTACGCCACGCCAAGCGGATAGAAGACCTTCGGGTCACTCCCGACTTGGACGACCGGTATCAGGACGGAACACTGGAAGTCCGTATGGATGTAAAGGGCAAGGCCCGCATTACACTCGAATTACTCGATGCACGCGGGGAAACCGTCTGCATGAAAGAAGTCCGCGAAACGGGAACCCCATCCGTCGTCATGCCGGTGAAGAACCCGCATAAATGGACGGCAGAGACACCCTACCTCTACACCCTCAGGGCTACACTGAAAGACGGAAACGCCATCCGCGAAGTCATACCCGTAAAAGTGGGATTCCGGAAAATCGAAATCAAGGACAGCCAACTTTTGGTAAATGGGCAGCCCGTGCTCATCAAAGGAGTAAACCGTCATGAGATGGATCCCGACGGAGGCTCGTATGTCACCCGCGAGAGGATGCTCCAAGACATACAACTCATGAAGAAATTCAATGTCAATGCCGTGCGCACCTGCCACTATCCGGACGATCCGTATTGGTATGAACTGTGCGACCGTTACGGCCTTTACATCGTAGCCGAAGCCAATCTCGAAAGCCACGGCATGGGTTTCAAGGAAAAGTCGTTGGCCAAGGACCCAGCTTACAAGAAAGCGCATTTGGAACGCAACCAACGCAACGTGCAGTGCAACTTCAACCATCCGAGCATCATCCTGTGGTCGATGGGCAACGAGTGTGGCGACGGTTCGAACTTCGAGGCCTGTTACGACTGGATCAAACAGGAAGACCCCAGCCGCTTCGTCCACTTTGAACAAGCTTACGACACCGGTTCCAATACCGATGTCTACTGTCCGATGTATCCCACTTACTCCCGTTGCATCAAGTATTGCGAGGACGACAACAAACAGAAACCCTTCATCATGTGCGAATATGCCCATGCCATGGGGAACGCTTTGGGCGACTTCAACATCTATTGGGACTTAATCCGGAAATATCCCAAGTTCCAAGGCGGTTTCATCTGGGACTGGGTGGACCAGTCGCCGAGATGGACCGGCCGCAACGGGGAAATGATATACGGTTACGACGGGGACTTCGACGATTATAAGACCAAGGACGACAATTACATGGTCAACGGCTTGTTCGGTCCCGACCGTGTACCGAACCCGCACAGCTACGAAGTGAGATACTTCTACCAGAACATCTGGACCACGCCCGGAGATTTGTCGAAAGGCGAAATCAAGATATACAATGAGAATTTCTTCCGCGACCTTTCAGCATACGTCATGGAGTGGGAAACACTGAAAGACGGAAAAGTCATGCGCAGCGGAACGGTGGAACGGATAGATTGCCAACCGCAACAAACCGCCACGATGACCTTGGACTGGGGCGGAACTGACGGGGAAGGCGAATGGTTGCTCAACGTGAGATACCTGCAACGGGAAAGAGAAGGCATCATTCCGGCGCGTCACGTGGTGGCCAAGGCACAAATCGAACTCCGGCCCTATCAGGCACCGGACATGGTTTTGAAGAACGAAAGCGTGCGTTACATTCCGGATGTCGTCCCGCAAGTCAACGACCGTAATCTGGCCCATCTGATTATCACGGGAGAGAACTTCCGGGTACGTTTCAACAAGATGACCGGATACATGGAACGCTATGCCGTGAACCGGACGGAGTTCATCCGGAAAGGCGGTGCGCTGACACCGAACTTCTGGCGCGCCCCGACCGACAATGATTACGGTGCCAAACTGCAACACAAATATGCGGCTTGGAAAAATCCCGACCTGCGTCTCACGTCGTTAAAACACGAAACGAAAGAAGGACAGGTCGTCGTGTCGGCGGAATACGACATGAGGAGCGTGTCGGCCAAACTTTACCTGACCTATACCATCAACAACCGGGGAGCCGTAAAGGTCAACCAAAAGATGGTGGCCGACAAGGGAAAAAAGGCATCCGACATGTTCCGCTTCGGCATGCAACTGGTCATGCCCAAGGATTTTGAATACGTTTCTTACTACGGACGCGGGCCGGTGGAGAATTACAGCAACCGCAACCACAGCACAGACCTCGGCATTTATCACCAGACCGTAGACGAACAGTTCTATCCCTACATCCGTCCGCAAGAGACGGGCACGAAAACAGACATCCGTTGGTGGAAAGTCCTCGACGTGAAAGGCACGGGGTTGCAGTTCGTGGCCGATGCCCCGTTCTCGGCTTCCTCCCTGCACTACACCATCGAATCGTTGGACGAAGGACCGGTGAAGAAACAGGGACATTCGCAGGAAGTGGAAAAGGCAGACCTGACCAACGTTCTGATAGACAAGGCACAGATGGGACTGGCTTGTATCGACAGTTGGGGGGGCATGCCCGAACCGGAATTCCGCCTGCCGTATGAAGATTATGAGTTCACCTTCATCATGACCCCTGTTTCTCACAATTACCCATTATATTGACCGAAGACATGAATATCCTGAAACCTTTTATGGCACTTTGCCTCATGCAGGCTTTGCCATGTACCGTACGGGCGGCACAACCCGATTCCGTTTATGTCTTCCCTTATCCCACGACCAACGACCACGGACGGCGCGGCATGCAGTTCGTCTGGAGCGCGGACGGGAAGCACTGGCAGGACGTGGCGGAAGGAATGGTCTTTATGCGGTGCGACTTCGGTGCTTGGAAATACATGTACAAGCCGCGTCTGATACAAGACCGGCAGGACGGAAGGTTGCACTGTTTCTGGGACTTGGACCCGGAAGGCAGCGCGATAGGCTATGCTTCATCCGCCGACCTGGTAAAATGGACGCCCCAAGAATACTTCATGGCCACGGAGCAAGGCAAGTTCGCCGTGAAAGACGGGCGTATGCCGGTGACTGACACGGTACAAATCGGCGACAAGACGATTGCGGGGTATGCCCTGAAAGTATCCTACGGCATATTGGAAGGCATGGAACGCCATGGCATATACCGTTCTGCCCTCAATGCCCAGAGGGGCGAGCGTGCCGAGCACGACGCGGCCCGGTTTGCCGGACTGCAAATGGTCAATGCGCGGATTACCGTGGACGAAGGCCGGGCGAAACCCATCAGTGAGAACCTGATTGGCGTGTTCTTTGAAGACTTGAATTACGCAGCCGACGGCGGACTGTATGCCGAACTGGTGCAGAACCGGGATTTCGAATACTCCGAAGCCGACGGCAACAAGGACCGGAACTGGAACAGTCGCTACGCGTGGAGCGTGGAGGGCGAGGGCATGGCATTCGACGTGTCTACGGATCAGCCCGTCCATCCCAACAATCCCCATTACGCCGTGCTCAACGTGGCGCAGCCCGGCGGCGGCTTCACGAATACGGGATTCGACGGCATCGCGGTGAAGGAAGGCGAGAAGTACGACTTTTCGCTTTTCACCCGTACGCCGGACGGCAAGGGAGGCGGAAAGGCCGTGGTACGTCTGGTCGACCCGCAGGGAAAGACCGTGGCCGAGACCACCGTCACACTGTCCTCGAAAACATGGAAGAAACGGGAAGCCGTGCTGAAAGCCACGGCCACCGTCGCGCAGGCCCGGCTCGTCATCATCCCGCAGTCTGCCGGACGGTATGCCCTCGACATGATTTCACTGTTCCCACAAAAGACGTTCAAGGGACGGAAGAACGGGCTTCGCGCCGACTTGGCGCAGGCCATTGCCGACATCCGTCCGCGTTTCGTCCGCTTCCCCGGCGGATGTCTGGCACATGGGGACGGGGTGGACAACATCTATCATTGGAAAGAGACCATCGGCCCGTTGGAAGCCCGAAAACCGGCGGCCAACATCTGGCGTTACCACCAGACGTGCGGTTTGGGCTACTTCGAGTATTTCCAATTCTGCGAGGACATCGGTGCCGAACCGTTGCCGGTCGTGGCCGCAGGCGTGCCCTGCCAGAACTCCGGTATCGGAGGACCGAGCCATCATTCCAAAGACTTCGTGACGGCCAACGGCCAACAGGGCGGCATCCCGATGGAGGAGATGGGGCAGTACATACAGGACGTGCTCGACCTGATTGAATATGCCAACGGGGATGCCAAAACCACACGGTGGGGACGCGAACGGGCCAAGGCCGGACATCCCGAACCGTTCAACCTGAAATACATCGGACTGGGCAACGAAGACCTCATCAGCCGCGTGTTCACGGAACGGTTTACGATGATTTATGAAGCCATACGGGCCAAATATCCCGACATCGTGGTCATCGGCACGACGGGACCGTCCTGCGAAGGAACGGACTACGAAGAAGGCTGGGCCTTGGCCGACCGCTTGAAACTGCCCATGGTGGACGAGCATAATTACAACACACCGGGATGGTTCATTTACAACCAAGATTACTACAACCATTATGACCGACATAAGTCCAAGGTCTACTTGGGGGAATATGCGGCCCATGCCCCGGGACGTCCGAGCAATATCGAGACGGGATTGGCGGCGGCTTTGTTCCTGACTTCGGTAGAGCGCAATGGCGATGTGGTGAGCATGACATCATACGCTCCGCTCTTGGCCAAGGAAGGGCATACGCAATGGAGGCCGGATTTGATTTACTTCAACAACACGGAAGTGAAACCCACTGTGGATTATTACGTGCAGCAAATGTACGGGCAGTATGCCGGAAATGAGTACCTGCCCTCTACGCTGACGGTGGATAACCGGCGGCATGATGTGCGTAGCCGCGTGGGCGTTTCCGTGGTGAAAGACGGCGAAAGCGGCGACCTTATCGTGAAATTGGTGAACCTGCTCCCGGTGGCGGTCAAAACGGATGTGAAAATCCCGTCGTTGGCCGGACATCAAGCCGTAGGGCAGAAGACCGTCCTTTCGGGGCGCCCGTCCGACACGAATGCCGTACCGGTGGAAAGCGCAATGGAAATAGGGGAGAAGTTCCCCTATGAAATGCCGGCCTATTCCTTCACGGTTATCAGGATAAAACGCGAATGTAAGTAGATGTCTCGATAACGAAAGGGATAAGACAGAAGAACAAAAGAACAGAATATTTTGGCTTGCACAGCCTTTTGTTCTTTTGTTCTTCTGTCTCATTTTATCGTTTTGTCAATCTGTCAATCCCACCCTTACGAGAATCGCGTATTTGCCCTTTGGCCCGAAGCCGGAAATAAATAAGGCATTCTCGCGAGGGCGGGATTTTAACTTGCTGTAAGCATAGACTTGTTTTTACTTTCTTTCTGTCCGGTAGCAGGGAAGTAGATGCGGAAGGAAGCGGTCGGCCTGTCAGCCGGACGCGAATATCCGGAACACTTTGATTCCGTTTTTGCGAAACGGATTTTCTTCAGATAGCGTCTGAAGCCCCCCTCAAAGGGCATTTTCCTGCCTCTTTCAGCCTCCGGATTCCCCTTTCGGAAGAGTTTGGGCGCACAACGTGCTGAGAATGAAAAATCGCTTTCAGCCGAACGATTTACCGTTCGGCTGAGAAAAAAGCACGAATATGCAGGATTTATGCCATAATATTGTATTTATACCGTATAAATATACAGAAAAAAGACCTGAAAAGCCCTTTTTCTCTTATTCTTGAAATACGGGAATTCCGGAAAAACTGTCTTTTTGACAGCTTAAAGTCCTCTAAAACGTACAAATGTAAGTCCCTCCAAACGCTTCACCCATATCTGAAGTATTCCTTTTGCAACTGCGTCTTAATATCCTTGCGTGCCAATAAGATATGCTGTTCCACCGTGCGCTTTGAAACAGACAGCTCACGGGCTATCTCGGAAGGAGTGAGGTTTTCAAAAAAGGACAGGCAATACGCCTTGCGCCGCTTTTCCGGCAGGGCAAACACCAAACGGTCGAACATCAGTTTCAATTCCTTGAAAGATACTTTTTCCTCCGTCGTGTCTTGCAAGGCCTCCTGTGTGTAAAACAGTTCGCCCCACACGTCATTTTCCTTGCGGTATCTTCGTTGGCGGTCGGCCATCAGGTTACGTGCCACCTTGTAAGCCAAGGATACCACAGCCTCCGGACTTATGAAATCCTTATGCTTCCACAGTCTCTCAAACACATCCTGCACCACGTCTTCCGCCTCGTCGGGACGATCGATGCGGGATGCGATATAATGCTTCAAAGCCTCCTTTTGCCGTACGTAACACGCGGCCAGTCCTTTTTCGTCGTTTCTTGCTTCCATGGCACATCGTTTGATTTCTACCACAAAAGTAGCCTAACGGCAGGCGACGGAATGGGATGATTTCAGCCGATTGTTACGTCATTTTGCGCCTTTCCTTCTTTTTCCCTGAACTGTGTCGGTGTCATGCCGAACTCTTCCTTGAAATGCAGGTTGAAATATTTGATGGTGTTGAATCCCGTGAGGTCCGCTATTTCGTTCACGCTGCATGTGGTGGCCTTCAGCAACTGGGCTGCCCGTTTCAGCCGGATGGAACGGATGAACTGCAAGGGCGTAACGTTGACAATGGCCTGCATTTTTCGGTTCAACTGGGTCTTGCTCATCCCCACGTCTAAGCTCAGGTCGCCCACGGAATATTCCGGATTGCTGATGTTTTTCTTGACGGATTCCAAGGCTTTCTCCATCAGCTTCTCGTCTATCGAAGTCGTGGTGATGGCCTCGAAAGACACGTCGATGGACTTGCGGAACATCTTTTGCCGCCGTTCTTTCTGCTCGATGAGTTGGCGGATGCGCACTTGCAGCATTTCCCAGTTGAACGGTTTCGAGATATAAGAATCCGCTCCTGCTTCGTATCCCCCGATGCGCGAATCATCGGAACTGCGGGCCGTAAGCAGGATGAACGGGATATGTGAGGTCTGTATGTCGCCTTTCAGCCTGCGGCACAGTTCCATGCCGTCCATGCGGGGCATCATCAGGTCGGACACAATCAAGTCCGGCAACTCCGTCCGTGCCGCCTGTTCGCCCTCCACGCCGTCTCGCGCTTCCACCACACAAAAGTCCTTTTGCAGTTGCTCCACCAGGAAATGACGGAATTCGTCGTGGTCCTCCACCACCAGAATCTTCTTCCGTCCCGTCTCCGTGGGCGGCATGTCGTGGATTTCGCTCTCTTCGTCCCGGTATTCCGCCTTTTCTTCTGCCGCAGGTGCCGTCCCTCCTCCATGCAGGTCGGTCGGGATATACAGGGTGAAGGCCGTGCCTTCTCCCGTCCGGCTTTCCACCGTGACCTTTCCTTCATGCAGTTTGGCGTACTCGCGCACCAGATGGAGACCTATGCCGCTGCCTTGCCCGGCCAGTTGTCCCTCCGTGGCTGTCTGATAGAAACGGTCGAAAACGAAGGGCAAATCCTTCTCCGCAATGCCGCATCCGGTGTCTTCCACCCTGACCGCCGCATACGGCCGTCCGTCTTCCGATACCTTCTCCACCGTGACCCGTACCTGTCCGTGCGCGGAGGAGAATTTGAAGGCATTGGAAAGCAGGTTGTTGAGCATCTTATACATCTTGTCGGAATCGTAATTCATGAAAAGACGTTCCACCTTAGGCTCGAAGGAAAGTTCTATCTCACGGCTTGCCGCCAAGTCGGTGAACTGCCTGACAGCTTCTTCCAAGAAAAAGACCATGTCGTTCATCTTCAACCTGAGACGCTCGCCCTTCATTTCCAATTTACGGAAATCGAGCAACTGGTTTACCAGATTGAGCAGGCGGCGCGCATTATTGTAAATAGGTTCCAACTTCTTTTTCAGCTCCGGTTCGCCCGTATCGTGGATGAGTGCCCCCAAAGGCGTAAGAATCAGGGTGAGGGGAGTGCGGAACTCATGGCTGATGTTCGTGAAGAAGCGGAACTTCATCTGGTCGAGCTCTTCGCGCTGTTTCCGTTCGTTAGCTTCTTGAGCCATCCGGATTTTGAGCTGTGCCCGCCTCCGGAACCTTCTCCACGACCAGACCATCAAACCGGCAGCCAGCACGACGTACACCGCGATGGCCCATGCCGTCGCCCAAAACGGTGGCGCAATGGTAATGGTTATTTCGGTCGGTGTCTTCCCCCAAATCTTGTCCCCGTTAGCGGTGTAGACCACGAATTTGTACTCGCCGGGCTGTAATCCGGTATAGGTGGCGCGTCCGCTCCCGTCAGCCACCACCTCGTTCCACTCCTTATCGTAATTCAGCAGTTTATACTTATAGTAAGTGTGCGAAGGGTTGACATAATTCAGGCCTGAAAATTCTATCATGACGAAATTCTCGTCGTGACGGAGCCGGATTTCCGACGTTCGGTCCACGGTCTGCGTCAGAATCACATGCCCGTTGTATGCCTCATTCACTTTCAACGGGTTGTTGAACAGATAGAAACGGGTGAAGACGGGATGGTTGTCGCTTCGGTCGTATCGGATTTCCGAAGGATTGAAATAATTGAATCCGTGGGCCCCGCCGAAGAACAAAAGCCCGGACCGGGTTTTCAAAGCCGCATTCTCATAAAACTTGCCGCCCTGCAACCCGTCGGTTTCCCCATAGCTCACCACGGAAAATCCTTTCCCGGCAGGGTCTTCACGAGGTGCGATTTTACAAAGTCCGTTCAGCGTGGAAGCCCATACCATTCCTTCGTTGTCCTCCAACAAGGCCGTGACGGCATTGTTGGGCAGTCCGTCAGACTCGGTCAGCACCGTGGCCTCCTTGTGGCGAGGGTCAAACACCAAGATGCCGTCTTCCGTCCCGAACCATTCCACGCCGTGGCGGTCTTTCAGCATGCAGAAATATTTGGTGTCGGCATACCGCTGTTCTTTCAGAAAAGCCGGAATCCACACGCTGTCTTTCTGCGTGTCGTAATAGTAGATGCCGCTGTTGCCCAAAGCGGCGAACGTATGGCCGTCCACCGGATAGAAGGCATGAACCACGGCGTATGAACGGAGTTCGGGATGACGGTCGTGCAACATATAGGCAATCTTCCCCGTGGCCGGCTCGAAACGTCCGACCCCGCCGGTCACACTGGCCCAATAACGGCCTTCGCTGTCTTCGTACAAAGCACGGGATATGTTCTGGTTAGGGTCTTGTTCCCAATTCACCGTAGAACGGAGAAGGTTGCGAACCTGTCCGCCCTCGATGCAATAAAAACCGTGAAGGAAGGTGCCCACCCATATACGTCCGCCCTTGTCCTTAAAAACGGAAAGGCAAATGTCATTCGGTTCGGCCTTGAATACTTGCTCCATCGCACCGGTAGACGGCCGGAAACGGAAGAGGCCGAAAACGCCTCCGATAAGTACAGACCCGTCGGCATCCTCCAAAAAGCACCGGATGCTCTCGCTGGTGACGGACGAATAGCGGTTCACGGTGTGACCGAGAGAGAACTTCTGCATGCTGGGATGGTAATAACACAAGCCCTGAAAAAGGGTGCCCACCCATATACCCCCGTTCCAGTCGGAAAATACCGTATAAATATCGTTTTCCAATGTCCCTCCGTCGGTCAGTTCCAGTGCAGGAAGTGTGGTCACCTCGAACGTCCGGGCATCGATGATGCGGAGGCCGGATTTGGACGTGCCGACCCACACATTGCCGTCCCGGTCCAAATCCATGCACGTGAAGAAGTTGGAAAGTCCGCTTATGCCGCATGCCTCCTTCCAAGTGCGTTCCATGCGATTGTAGAAGAATAGTCCGTTGTTGTACATCAGCCAGATGTTTCCCTGGGCATCCGGATGCAGGTATATGCGGTCGGTAAGCCGGTTGATGACATGCAGGAAACGTGTCTCTTGCGACACGAACTCGGCCGAAGAGTAGTCCCAGTAGCGAATCAGTCCGCTTTCATATACAATCCAACAGAGGTTCTTGTATTGCGTCATTTCCACCGGTACGCCGTATTTCCGGGTAAATTCACTGCCGCCATCCTCAATGGTGCGCAAACGCCCCTGTTCCACGTCGTAGAAGGCGACGGTATTGTCTTCGGTCACGAACCAATAATTCTTGTAATCGTCTATGAACAGGTTCTTCAGCCGCCGGTTTATTCCCATGGAAGCCAACACCTCGGAGACGGAATAATCATATTGCCCGCTCTTCATATCGAGCAAAAGCAGGTAGCCCAACTCTTTGAGCCACATCCGTCCTTCGCGGTCGTAATACTCTTTGGGCGGACGGTCGTATGCCCAAATGTATTTACGTGTCTTGTCGTACGGGAATCGGTCGAACGTGGCACCGTTGTAAATGTTCAGAATGAAACCGGTCTTGATGGCGATGCAACCTTCTTCCGTCATCGTCAGGCTGCGGATTTGTCCGTCCGAAAGTCCGTCCGAAGCATCGATAAGGCGGAATTTGTATTGACGGTCTTGTGCGTGGAGGCACGAGGCAAAAAACAGGAACAGTGTCGGAACGATGAACCATAAGGCTTGGAAATTGACTTTTAGTTTTACGGTATCCATGGTTTTTCTTTCAAATAACGAATGATGATTAGACAAAGATAGGCAATCGGCATCATTTGACGTAGGATATTTTGGTTCAAAATATAGGTCGTTTTGTTGCATCGTACTGAATCAGCCGTCTTTTTCGGACATTTTCCCATACGCCGTGGCTGAAAAGCAGCCTTCGGGCGCATTTGGTTCAGAACGACGTAAAAGATGCTTTTTTTCATCCGTCCCCGTACGGTATTTACCTGCTAACTTTGCCGCTGTTCATTAAAAACATTTACCATGAAGAAAAGATACTTGATAGTCATGACGCTATGCAGTTCGTTATGGCTGAATGCACAAAACTTCATCCATCCCGGCATGTTGCATACGCAGGCCGATCTGGACCGGACAAAAGCCAAGGTAGAAGCCGGCGAGGAGCCTTGGGCTTCCGCTTACAGGAAACTGCTGACTAGCCCGCATGTCAGTTTGGACTGGAAGGCTGCTCCGGTCGAGAAAATCGTACGCGGAGGCCGGACGATTTGGGAACCCGACCCGGACAATTACCAGTTGGCTTACCGGGATGCCGCCACGGCTTACCAATGTGCGTTGGTCTGGCACATATCCGGCGATAAGGCGTATGCGGACAAGTCCGTCCAAATCCTTAATGCTTGGGCCAAGACCTGCAAGAAGGTGAGCGGAGACACGAATGCCTGTCTGGCATACGGGCTGTATGGTTACCAGTTTGCCAATGCAGCCGAACTGATGCGCGGCTATCCGGGATGGGATGCCACGGACTTCGGACGATTCAAAGAATGGATGCTGAAAGTGTGGTACCACGGGGTAATCGGTTTCCTGCAAGGACGCAACGGGACACAAGACGACCATTATTGGTCGAATTGGGGCTTGTGCAACGTGCTGTGTGCGATGAGCATCGGTATCTTGTGCGACGATGTCTTCATCTACAACCAAGCCACGGAATATTATAAGTATATGGAAGACCACCGTTACGGCGAGTCGCTGCATCATTTGGTCTGGAAACTGCATCCGGACGAACGCGGACCTTTCGGCTACTTCGGGCAGATGCAGGAATCCAACCGCGACCAAGGGCATGCCGAAATGGCACTGGCGTTGGCCGCAGACCTTTGCGGTACGGGACGCAACCAAGGCGATGACTTTTATGCCCTGATGGACGACCGTATCGTATGCGGGTTTGAATATGTCAACGCCTATAATTCGGGAGTGGATGATTTGCCGAACAGTCCTTATACGAATTGCGACGGGACTTTCATGAGGATGGGGGATTGGGCACGGGGTACTAACCGGCCGGCTCAAGCCCGTATCGTGAATTATTATGAGAACGTACGGGGGATAGACGTGCCTTACTCCAGGAAGATGCTCGAAATGAACGAAAACGGAATAGATGCGGGAGGAGGATTCGGCGGAGGTAACAGCGGCGGCTACGATCATTTAGGCTTCAGCACCCTGATGTGTACGCTCGACCCGTTGGAGGACAAGACTAAGGTTCCCACGGTCCTGAACGGGAAAATCACGTATGAAGGCCGTGAAATCAACCGGCCTAACGTGAACTGTATCCCCAAAGGGGCGACCGTGACACTGACGGCCCTATTGCCGGACGGAGAAACGGATACCGGCAAATGGGCATGGGACGATGACCCGGCATGCACTTCCTCCACACGTGACATCGTGTTGGACACTTCGCGTACCTTCCGTGTGCATTATACCAATGAAAAAGGAGTGAGCAACACGCAGTTGTTCGCCCTTCATGTGGAAGGGGAGGGATGGACCGGCAACTTTACTCCTTATTATAAAATGAACGGTACCACGGGAACAGACACGTTGATTTACGTGAAGAAATATGATGATCTGACATTTGGGATGGAGTATATCGATACTCCTGTGCGTGAATGGAAGTGGGAAAAAAGTACCAATGGGCAGAATTGGAATGCACTGAGCCACAACGAAAATCTGATGACGCTGCCGAGCGTTTCATCGAATGCTTATTACCGGGTGACAATGACCAATCAGGCCGGTGCCCGATTACAACAAACGTTCCGCGTGGAGGTATCGGAAATAGACCCGTTCATTGCGTATGGCGACGGTAAAAACTATAGCGGGACGACTTTGGCCGTGCCACGCCACACAGCCGTGTCTTTGTACGCCTCGCCGAACTCCCTGCTCGCCCAATCAGCCAACTCCACGCGCGTTTACAAGTGGATACTCGACAAAGACACCATACAAGCCGACACATTGACTTTCCACCTGAACGATTTGGGCGGAAAAGTGGCCGATTTGAACGATACTTTGTGTGTCGGAGTGTTGGACACCTGCATGGAATACACGTTGATGTTCCACCGCGTTTCACAAACAGGCTCAAAAGCCGAAACCGTATTGCATTTCAACCTGCCGGTATATGAGACCAATACGCTCGAACCGCAAGCCAAAGACAGTTTTTATATTAAAGACCCACAAACCGGCCGGTATTTGAGGAATACGGATGCTACGTTCACCGGTCTGGACGAAACCGACGACCGCTCTTTCTTGTGGAGGATACGTTCCATGCCACTTTATGGCGACCGTTACATGTTTGTAAGCCAAACGGATAACAATAAACATTTGTCTGACGAGGGGACACTGACTACAAAGAATGATTATTCCAAACATTCCTTCAATCTCTTCCGCAAATATTCGGATGAAGACCTGTATGCCATCGGTCTTTCTTCGACCGCAGGCTCAGGTTTTCTCGAAACCAGTGCCGACGATCCGTCCTTAAGCGTAACTAAAGGAAGCGTGTTTTCGGAATTTCCTTTCGTCATAATCCGGAAAGTACAACCGGACGGCCCTGACGGCATCAAAAACTGTCGGAACGAAACAGAGTATACCGTAAATCCCATCGTCAGCTATTCCTGCCACGGGCAAGAGTTGTACTTGAAGAGCAAAGAAGCCGGAATATTACGTATTTACTCGTTATCCGGCGTGCTTCTGCAAACGGAAACCTGCGAAATGGGTGACAACCACATACGTCTCCTCTCTCGGAACAAAGGGATATGTATCGGATTATACGCTACTTCTACGGACAAACGCCAATCCATTAAAATTACAAGAAATAGCGTCATATAGAAAAATTGTTCATAAGTTGCCCGCATCAAACTGATGCGGTAGGTATGAGTTTTGCCCCTAAGGTAGAGATTGTTTTCAGATAATAACGACAAAAAACGACCGATTCCCTTATGAACATACATAAAGAAATAGACCTGCGCATCCATTGCACAGGTCTATTTCTTTAATTATTGCAATCAAATGGATTTGAATCAATCTTCGAGAGCCGCCTGCGCCCCTATAAAATCTCTTTGATTATCAAAAGTTTAGACTGTTTAGTGTATGTGCAGTGTATGCTTTTTCTGTACACACTTGGAAAACGCTTTTTCCACAAGGTCTATTTTCGATAACAGCGGCTATGGCAGCAATTAAGAACTTACATTCAACACTTTACGCTATTGGTGTATGCGTAGTGTATGCCTGAAAATCGAATAAAAACAGGTGTTTCACCTATATTTTTGCCTAATTATGGGGATGGACTGGTGTGCTCAAATGCACAGGCTCATTCACCATTGATACAAGTTTATTCAAAGGCAACGTTAATCATTAAATATTAAATATCAATACGTTATGCTGACTTTTTAGTATTGTATTACCTTGAAGTTCAAAAAATAATATGTACATGTTACAAGGGTGACAGCGTTGACAAGGCTCAATCTATTGTGTTTCAATCATATCAATCAACAAACCTGCGTTGACAAACGTTGACAAGCGTTGACAGAATCAAGCCTTAACCAAAAATTTGGAGCCATTGATTGACAAATCACGAACTATATATTCTATTCTTGTTTTTCTTTAAAAGAAGAAATATATTGTATTACAGTGACTTCCGCACACTCTTCCGAAGCCGATTTAGGGCTGTCACCTTTGTCAACGCTGTCAACCCTGAAATATATGCCTTTTTCTATCCGGGAAAAACGCATAACCCTTTTTATGCGTCGTCAATGGAACAAATCACTACATGAAATGAATAGGTGTCCCTCAAATTCCTACAAATTCCCATGATGTCCCTCATTATCCCATGTTTAACCTATGAGAATGTAATAATATGCTCTATACTTTTACAGCTTCAAATAATTACTGGTTATGGATATACAAAAGATTCTTTGGAAAGTCATCCCCGATGGCGTGTATACAGTGAGAGAAGCTGCTCGTTATCTTGGTGTACATCGATGCACCATTTATGCCTATATCAAACATTCCGAAAAGCCTTTGCCATTTTTGAAGCAGAATCAAAAGATGATGTTTCAAGGTACGGATTTGATTGTCTATAAAGCTGGTGGTCTTCCAAAGAGAGGGCGCAAGAGCAAATCTACGAAAAGGAGTCAATACCCATCGCTAAATTTAAAAGATTAATGTTTAACCCAATAACAATGTTTGATATGGAATTAACTAAACTCATTTATGAAATTCATCAGAAGATGAAAGAGGCAGGTAGTGAAATTTACCGTAAAGCTATGACTGGGGAACAATGTGCGAACATGTTTGCAAAACTTGACCGTAGTGACCCTGACATACACGAGTTGGTAAACCGCCATCAGTTTGCAACCGGAAATGACCGATATTCTGTGATGATGGATATTCTCACCAACATAGGACTGAAGCCGCCTTATGCTTTCTACCGTTCACCAGTTAAGAACGACAGCCCTGATTATATCTTTGATAACGGGAATGTGGTGAAGAAAGGAATAAGAAGATAATTTGTTGAAAATGGGCGATACACCTACCAAAAGAAGTATCGCCCATTTATCTATTCAAGCTATTCTATCAAACAAAAACAATGAGCAAAAAACATATATGTATAATATAACACATTGATGCTCAATGATTATATATTCTATCACACAAATTCTATTGAACAAATAACAATAAAGTGTCTGATTGAAATTTCTTATTCCTTAGAAACCAATTGATACTTAGTCCATCTATACGAACCCACTTTTTCAACAACACCTTCTTCTATCAATTTACTGACCTGATATTTGATTCTACGTTCAGAAATCTCGCTTCCTATCCTTGTTTGAATATCAGCTAAAGAGGCACACTGATACAACTTCAAATCCTCAAGTATTAGCTCTTTCAAACGATAATCCTCAATACGTTTCAATGAAGTTTGCCCTTTATATTCAGAGCCTTGCAGGATATTCGGGTTCACACGATACTCAACCCCTCTTCCACGTACTGATGCGGAAACCACCATTTCATTTTTTAGTAGAGGTTGTAGCCATGCCATCAAAGCATCCGAATCTTCCAATTCAAGATACTTTTCAAGTTCACGAGCCGTCAAGCTCTCATGTTGGGCTATCAAACCTAAGCAGATAGTCTGTTTTTGGCGAAGATGATAATGTTCGCTCACATACTTCATGAAGTTGGCTACTTCTGCCTTGATAACTCTGCGGTTCACCCTTACCGTTACGAAATCATCACCTTCTTTGACGATAGGCAGTTGTTTGCCATTCTGAAGCAGTATCTCATAAATCTTATCGAAGCCCGACCCTTCCTTCTCCATGTAATGCAACGCATATAGCAAAGCGGTCATGTGTTCATTACGCTTTCTCGAACGATGCAGAATGTTGTCAGGCGTTACGCCCAAAGGTAATCGACCGGGATTGGTAATCTCAATATATTGGGGATGGATATTCAGAAAGATGTCGCCACGCGTGGTATAGGGTCTATGAGCTAAAGCGTTACAGACCAATTCCCTAATAATATCCCTATCGTAAGCCGGAATATTGCGGCGTTGAAGCTCGTCACTGATTTCTTGACTCTCCTTCCATTCCGGAATGTCATTCCACACTTCATCAATTATTTCAATGGGCGATTTGGTATAGTCAGCCCACAGCCACTTATTCACCTTCTCATCATATTCATCATACTTGATACATTGCAAATTGGGTGCATTGGTGATTCTCCCTCTCTGTGTTTGGTTTCCGATGAAAAGTACACCAAGATTAGTCATGCAATCACTGTCTTCCGCAATCAGAAAGAAGTAGGCTAACAGTTCCCTGTCTGTTTTCTCTTTGCAGAAGTTCGAAACTCGGTCGGAAGCACGCAAACGAGTGAGTATGTCATGCAACTTTTCCTCATCAGCATCTTGCCATACATATTTCGTTACTTGGTCTTCCCAAGAAAATCCACTCTTGTCAGCCACAAGTCTGGCTACATCATCTCCCGAAATAGGTACACTGTTATCACCAATACGAACAAAGAGCTTTCCGGAAGTAGTAGATGCTACGGTATTAGGATTGCGCAGAATCTTATACTTGATGGTCTGACCGCCATTCTCGTAGGTACACAATTCTCCTGTTGCAATCACACCGGAAGTAAGACCACTAACCTTGTTTTCAAGCTTGATAATCAACTCCTGCGTAATTCGCTGTTCTGGATTAGGTTCGTTTTCCCAGTCTTCCAAACCTATCTCCAATATGCCTCCCTGTGCATTGCTGAATGCTACAGCATCCTTCGCTATCTCTGGAAAATCTGCCGTTTTTCCTGTGATAGAGCGGATGGATTTTTTATCGTATAAAGAGTTCTCTTTCATCTTTCAATTCGTTTGTTTTACGAGAAAATTCTTTGTAATTCTGTCACCTGGTTTCAAATTTCCTATGTACACTGTTTTGATATTTAGTGCTTTGTCCTCTAAATGAAACTCCACATCCATATCTGTAAAAACCAACAAACATCCTAAGTCTGTATTACATTGTGTTAGATAGGCTTTTAGTTGAGACTCGAATCGTGCATCTTTTTGTTTTGTAAGTTTATCTTTTTGCTGTGTTTGTTCACTTTGTTGCCTTACGTATTTTACCTCCACAACAAAATTCTTATTGCCACACTTTAGAACAAAATCTGGTACACCATTTCCTGTATTAAGAGAATACGCATATTCGCAACCTTGGTGAAATAAGAATCTTAATAAATCTTTTTGCAAGAAGGTTTCATCCTTATCATCTTTTTCAAAATCCAATCCTATTGTTTGCACTTTTTGGTTATATTTATCCAAGATGTGCAGCACACCCGACTCTTCTGTCAACTGAGAATTTACATAAGCGATAATTGGATAAATGAAATCTGTCTTGAAAAGTCGTCTAACCTCTTTAGAATTTAATTTATCATCTATATTGCTATTCAACCATGAGCATCTCTTGTAATAAGGGGTTAAAGGCTGGATGGTTCTCTTTTGTTGATACTCCAGCCAATGAAGTAAATAGGAAATATAGTATTCCTCATTAATTGTTATCTCGCTAATAAAAAGAAAATACTCCTTATTTTTATTTTTTTCTATTATCTCATCAGAAATAGGATATGCACTTTTTACTCGGTCTATAATAGACTTGCAAACAGGAATTCCACAAATAGTAGTAATCAACCAATTGGTATTGTTATTGAACATGACATCAGACTCTTTTAGCATATAATTCTGAAAGAGCTGGTTCAATTGATCTATTATTTTTTCTCTTGTATCCATATTATTTTTGAATTTCATCCAACATAATCTTTACATAGCAATCTTTTTGCTCCTCTTGAAATAACACATGCTCTTCATTGAACATATTGAGTTGTTCTTGAGTATTGGAAGAATGTTTGGATTTCCACCATTTCACACAATCTAAAGGAGTATTTGAAATAATGAAGCTATTCAATTTGACCAAAGAGTCGTGCAGTCTATGTTCTATATCTGTTTTGATTATTTTGGCAAGTTGAATTTTGGGGTCATTTATACCAGCCAAGTTGCGGATTCCCTTGGGATCGATGAACGTAACATACTGCTTTCTTCCTTTAACTAACCAAAGAATGAAGTCCGGGTAAAAATTATTGGCTTCAAAGAAACCAATACCTTTCCGGCTTTGGTTACGAAGCAAATACAGTTGTTTGTCCTCGAAGAATTTTTCATTATTGATGAAGAACTTCTTGATGTCTTCCACTAAGTTACGCTCTCCCTTGTTGAGAGGAACAGGCTTAATCTCAATCATCTTCACACTATCACTATCCACATAGCCATCGCCCAAATAAAGTAAGGGCTGATACAGATGTTGACTAAAATAGATTGCTTCAAAATTCATAGCTACTTGAAAAGTGGCGGCAAATGAATCCGTATCAATCTGTTCTCTCAACTTCTTCAAGTTGGTAATGACATTTTCCAAGTCTTGATGCACCAACACTTTGTATTGCTGTTCAAAGTTGGAATAAGAAGCATCAAGGTAAGCTGTTTCAAGATGTTCGCTTGTCCATTTGGCTTTATGCTTGTTGTACAGGCGGTCTATATATAAACTCAATAGGGTAATTGTGATAGTCTCCCATAAGTTTACGCTATACTTAAAGTCCTGACCCTCCATTTCCGCTTTAGGAATGGCAAGTTCATACCAAGAAGAATCAAGCATGATAGCATGCAGTTCATCCCTATTGAGGGTCATGTTATACCAACTTTTTTCGTTCTTGTAACGTTGAATCTTGAAATAAATCTTGTCCCAGTCCAGCCACATCAGATGTTTCGGAGTCAATTTCTCAATGTTCAATGTATCTGTCAGCTTGGATGCAACGGTCTGCCTACTCTTCAATATCTGAATTTTAGGATAATAGTCAAGTCTGACTTCGCTATGTTTCATCCTATAAACAGCGGGTAAATTGTCGTTGCGTACAACATTCACCACTACTTCCTTCTTGAAATCCTTCCCTTCCTTGACACGGATATACTTCAATTTCTTTTCAGAGAGGTTCACAATAGGTAGGATGGGAAAGGCAAACTCTTCAAATTCGCTGTCATTAGTGGGTAAGCCTTCCTCTTTCAAGTATTCTTTAAACTGCTCCATATAATCGGCACGGATGCCAAAAATATTCAGCTTTTCCAACAATCCGATGTTTTGCGGAATGTGCTCCGGGCGGATGGGAGAGTCTAAGGAACTGCTTCGTTTCAGTGAATAACTGTACCCTTTCAGACGTACACCACGACCAAAGAGCTGGATAATCTCGCTACCTTCACTGCGACCGATGTTCATCAATCCCATAGTAGAAACGCGCCATGAACTCCACCCTTCGGTAAACTTTTTTGAACCAATCAACACATTGATAGAGGAATGAGGTTGATTGATAGTGCCAAACAGAGATTTCCCCGAAAAGTCCATATCATGGGTATTTATATGATTCGTAGCACAAAGTTTTATCAGTTTGGCAGTGTCACCCACATTAATAACTCCGAAATACTCGTCATTACCTATGCGCATACCTATCTCTCCATCCACACCTTTAAGGTTGTCGAGATGGAGCTGCGCACCGGGTACTGTGCTATTAAATAGCAGTTGCAACATATCCTTATAAAGTGCTTCGGCCGCCATATCTAACTGATGCAAATAAGTAAAAGAATGACGGAATATGGGATGGTTTTGTTTATCTATTAACCCGTCTGTTCCGCTCATCAGTCGCTCGATATTTACCCTACTTGTCTGGGGGTTACCGATAAAATCGCTAAAGAATTTTAATATGGTTACCACATCTGACACCTCTCTTTTTTGCTCTGTACGCACGGCAGTAACGCTGCTACCTACAAAGATAGCCAGCGGTTTCTCCAACAAGAAAGACTTCATATCCTCTTCTTTCTGCTTGAAGAGTTTCTGTTGCTCATAGAAGTTGAGCAGACAAGCCGTGAGATACAGGGTTAAGGTATGCTCGCTCCACCCCTCATTAAGGTTGAGAATCTCATAATCCTTGCCATAACCATCATTATAGAAATAGCGATAAGAGTAATCCATTAAGGTAGCCTTGGCATACTCATCCAGCATTTTCTTCTTTGCCGTACCATTTAGAGAACTGACCGATTGCCCGAAAGTGGCGGAATATTCAAATGAGAATCCCTTTTCCGACAACCGCTCGCGCATCTGTTTCCAAACATCCCCCGAGCTTCCCCGGTGTCCTTCGTCAATCAAAACCAGATTGTTGTCTTCAAATGATTCAACGGCAACCGTCTTGTCACCATCTTTCTCCGCTAATTTTGAAACTTCAATCAGTTCTACCAGTTCGCCTTGATAGAGCGCACCGCCACTCTTCTGAAAGATTGCAGCCATAAGGTTGCTTTCATCGAGTTCTTTCAGATGTTGCTTGGTCAGTCCTTCATTAGGAGTTACCAGCAGAATACGATTGAATTTTGTTCCGGCATCTCTTGCATAGTCGATATATTGCAGGATATTGATGTGCATCAGCAAGGTTTTTCCCGAACCCGTGGCATTCCAATAAGCCACCTTATTCAAGTCACCCAATCGGAACGGTTCTATCTGATGATAGGTATCGCTACGCTGGCTGAAATTCTCGCTTAGATAGAAGTTTAAGTCGGCAAGCAGGGCTTCTTTATTGCTGAAATAGCGGTCGAGGTATATTTCGGTAAACAGTAGTCCAAGATATTGAAAATACTTCCACCGAACAGGTTCATTGCGCTTTTTGTTGATGGCTTCGGTATGTCTATATATATGTTGGTCATATCTTAGCAAGTCCTCTTCCGAGATTTGGCTTGCAAAGAGTCGTGCCACCAATTCTTTATGAAAGAGCGACACATTATTTTCGTCATAGCCCTCCAATCGCGGGTCTTTCAGTCCCTTTGCAATAGCTTCAAATCCATCACATCCCAACAGATTGAGAATATAGTGGTTGAGTACCAGTGCATATTGGAGCTTGGCGTAATCCGCTTCATTGGCTCGTACATTTGTCTGTGTCGTTTCATTATTCGACTTCACTTTTTTAGCCATACTCATACCTCCTCGAACATCTTTTCTTGGAATACCTGTTCCGTTAGTATCACTTTCCAATTATCTTCATTCTTCTTCACGTTCTCCAGCGTATTGTCACCGTTTACATAGATACGGTCGAACTCACGGTTGCGCACCGAGTAATCGCTTTGCTTGAAGAATGCATTGAGGGCATCGTTATTGATTTTGTTGCAATCTCGCCAAATCACCAACACCTTTTTATCTTTTTGGATATGTCCGGTCACAACACAAAGACCATCTTTGGGATATGATATGGTTTCCACATAAAGACCTATCAGATAATTGAAAGTTTCTACCAAATCTATTACTTGCTCCTTCGTTTCATTGTTACGAGTGATATTCAGTTTTACTTCAAATGGATTGACAAACCAATCGGTATTGAACAAGCTACCTTTTGTCTCGGCATCAAGCATATATCCGAGTAAGTAGGACTCTTTGAATCTATCGTTAAAAAGGTTGCCGTTGGCAGTTATCATCAAATTGTTGAGAGTGTCTTCGTACTGCTCTAAACGGATATACTTAACTATACCTCCTCCTTTCCAATTATGAATATCAGTAACCCCCGATTTATCACCATACAGTGTGTTTTTTATACGAGTAAGAGGTATAGAATCGAAGTATTCATTTACCTCTATATTTATAAATTTACGCTTAGACTTTAAACATACTGCACCTGATGTAGCAGAACCTGCAAAATAATCAAGTACAATATCTCCCTCCTTTGTTGTGGATTCAAGTATTCTATCTATGAGCTTTTCTGGTTTCTTTCCTTTTTTCAGTACTACACCTCCTTCATTATGAATATCATTAGGTAATACATCATCCCATATATCTGAAACCTTTTCAACCGGAACTAAACGGTCACCAATCCTTTTGAGTCTATCCTTATAAAAGAGTATGACCTTTCCTTTAATTAGGTAATAATCATTAACTCCGTCACGGTGGAGGTGGTATATTTTACTTGGGTCTTTTACAGACTTCTTATATAATTCAACAGCTTCGCTACCTACACTATTTAAATCTAATGAAGCTAGTTGAACTATAGAGTTTGCCTTTGAAATAACGAACTGCAATAATTCATCTGAATAGGTTTCGCCTAATTCCTTTTTAAGTTTAGATTTAGTAATACCTTTAAATTTTGAGAACTCTTCAAGTACAGTAGAAAATTCCCATTGAGACATATCGTCATCAATGTTTGTTATCATCATACCATATCTGTTGTCATAATCTTTTTCTCTAAAAGCATCCTGAGGAATCCACTTTCCATTTCCATTTGAATATAGAACAACATTCTCACTAATATTAACCAATCCTGGGTTAATAACTTTAGCTCCTGTTATAGACGCTCTTCTTACCGTAATATTCGCCTTTCTATTTTCGCTCCCTAGCACAGAGTCAAGTAGTGCAATTAGTTTATCCAATTCTTTAATATCTATACTTACAGCTATGGAACCACCTTCTTTATAGAGAGACGTACACAGTTTAAGACGGTCGTTTATACAAGACAACCAACTGCTTTCTTGATAATTATCTTTATACAAGAAGTCATCATCACCTGTATTATATGGAGGATCAATATATATTGCTTTTATCCTTTCTTTATACTTCTCTTGCAACAACTCCAACGCTTGGAAGTTCTCTGAATTGATAAGCAGCCCATCGCATTGCTCGTCAATATTGTCAATAGACTCAATCAACCGATGCTTGAACTCTTCCGAAAAAAAAGCGGTATCGAGTACTAAAAATGGATTTTCTTTCAAGAATTTCCCGGTCAGCGGTTCAGAGTAGGCAGACTTGCCTTCCCCAAACATATCTCCGGAAGTAGCTTCAATCTCATCGATGGCAAACAACCGCACCCACTCCTTGCGTTGCGCTTCATTCTCACAAATCTGCGGATAGAGCGATTCGGGTACACGGTCGAGCGTGATACAATAGTTGGTTTCAGTAACAAATTTCTTCTTTAGCCAGAGCTTTTTTTGAAAGTTTTCCAGCGAAGCCAAAAAAGTGATAATCTTGCCACCGATAGCTTTTAATGCCTTAATCATAGAAAGATAGTTCAAAAACTTTAATTCGTGTTGTGCATCAATATCATCAATGAACAACACTTCGTTTTTGATATAGAAGTCAAGCTCTCTTGTCAAGAAGCCATGCAAATTCTTGTGAATAAAGTAGTCAAACGTATTGCGAGCCACATAGTCGTTCAGATGTTTTTGAAGCAGAGTGCGGTTGCGGTCGCTATCGGTAGGACGAGGAACGAACACTTCTGCATACTCTTTGAAGTTATCTATAAGAAGCGGCTTAATTCGGTCGAATGCATCCTCCATCAGTTTCTTTTGCTTAGTGGCTTTGGGCAGTAGCTCATAGGTGAAGTTGATATGCAGCGTGTCCTCAATCTCTTCGATGGGAAGCTCCTCGAACAAAGCAAAGCGGCGTTCCATCTTGTCTGTTGCCTTATTGTTGTTTTGTTCGGTAGTTACTTCTTTAAGCGTAAATTCCACCCGCTTGCCATTAGACAAACGAAACGAATAGTTCTTGAAATACTCTCCGGTCTTGATATAATATTGGTCAGCATTAGCCCAATGGAGTTTCACCTCTTCTCCCTCGTAGGGAATGGCATATACATTTTTCTTATAACGGCGCTGTGAAATGAAATCTCCGCCATCATAGTAACGGCTGAAGAAGATAGCAAGATGATTGTACACGGAATTCTCTAAATCGTCCATTGTACCAATTTCTTCCATTTGAGCCTTCAGTTCCTTAACCTTTGGCGATTGTTCCGGGTCGATACCCAGTTCTTTTGCGTTCTTAATGGCATTGTCGAGATTGGTTTGCAATTCGGTTCGTCTGCTTCCTGCATTAGCCGTAAGCACTTCTGACATCTGTTTTGCCAAAGATTCGTTCAGGTAAGTGTCAATCTCTACACGTTTCTGGTTCATTATTCGGTAAATGCCAAAATCAAGCTCAGCATGGTCGAGCATGAACACTTCACGTAGGACTCTCTTGAATTTATCAAATTGCGATGATTGAATATGTGTCATATTGATTTATCATTTCGATTAAATTGCTGCAATTAAATCTCTCGGATTAACTTCTAATGCTTCCGCAATAGCAAACAGTGTTTTTAAGTCCGGCTGAGAACTGTTCGTACACCATTTCGATACCGTTGCCGGATCTTTGTCTAATGTCTTTGCCAACCATTTGTTAGTTCGCTTTTTCTCAGCCAAAACGGCTTTAATTCTATTGTAATCATTCATCTTCTTAACAAATTTAATTGCGTGTAGCGCAAATTTAAGTGAAATAATTGATATAACGACATTTTACTCATGTTATTTTTACCATTTAAGCAAAATACCGGTTTATACAAAATCCAAAACTCCAATAAACCAAGACACTGTAAGAACATCATTCCTCAATATTCTGTTATCCAAATATCGCTATATACAATTACCTATTGATACTAAAACCGACAACTATCAGTTAAGTTTACCATTGTATCATGGAACTGAAAACACATCATAACAGAATACCTTGAAATTCTGAAATTCAATATTTAAGTGTTGGTGTGTATTGATGCATTAGAGACTCACTAACCGAGATTATGTATTAGTGACTACTGAATATCAATATTTTATATATAACAGTACTTGGCTATATAATATCCGCACATTTCGGAAAACGAAACCAACGAATTAAGAAATCCAAAGCATTTTCTATTTGCCACACAGCGATTTTCAATGCTCAAAAAAGGTCTTAGAAGTATCATTTTGCCTTGCAGGATTTGTCAAGCAAGTTGTACCTTTGTCATTACAAAAGTGACTTGCCGGCTGCTGCGCATCAGGGCGATTTTATCGCTGTTTCGCCTTGCGAAAGTGTAATTGAAGTATCAACCATATAAAGTTTTATGCAATGAAGAATAATCGAACTAAGAATTTCCAGATGCGGATTACCTCGGATGAATACGAATGGCTTAAAGAGAAATCAGCTTCCTACACATCTGTAACCCACTTTGTGCGTTCTACACTGGCAGAATATTCAAATATCAACGCCAAACAAAAACTTGAACTCATCAACGAACTCGGTTCGTATTACCGAAAAGTCCAAAACGAACTATCTTGGGCAGGCGGTAATCTGAATCAATCAGTAAAGCGAGCCAATGAACTTGCGGTAGCCAGATTACTTACGCCAAGCTATATCCAAGAGGTCTTGTTTCCCACTGTTCAGGATATACAACACACAATAAACGAGATAAAAAGGGAACTATATCAAGTTACAAAATTGGCCACTAAGCTCAGATAGCCTTAGGCTCATAAGTTCAAAGAAGGTTATCCTTTGGGTTTATGAGCCAAGTTTCTTTGAATACAGATTGCCTAGATACTCCGGATTATGCAACCAAAATCACAACAATTCTATGATTATCGCATCGAAGCAACCAAATCCCAGAGGTTCGGAATATCCATCGGCTAAGTTTATTCTGTGTCTTAAACACCAAATAAACCCAACCGAATGTCTTTGGATTATGCTACCACAGACTATCTGCCACCAAGGAAAGCAGCTTCGAGGTTTCACAAAAGTTACACTTCTCAGTCGCTTACATTGGTGGCGGTGCTTTGAAAACTTTACATTTCACGAAAGGGAAAATAAATGGCTCTAATCAGAAATAACAGCAAGAAGCCGCACCAATTATCATCTACTGGCACGGCTATTCGGCATCAGAATCCTTTGCCTTTACTACGCTCATAGACCACTTCCATTTGAGAATCACAGTTGGTCAAGCGGAACTGCACATTACCACCATTAGGAATATCTTTAGGCAACAGCCCAGCAAGTTCCTTAATCACATCATCAACGGTATTGAATCCCAAGTTAGTCAGTTCACCTACTATTTTCCCCTTAAAGTAGGCACGACCGTATATCATCATCTTCTTGGAAATACGGAACATCTTGTTTTGAGAAGCATCAACATCCTTCGCCTTACCTTGTTTACTTTTCTCGTCACTGAAAAAGATAAAGTCGATAACCTTAGCATTGAGTTCCCATGCCGGAGTAAAGTCTATCTTCACATAACCACGAGTGACATTTAACCCCTGACTATGGTTCATGTCGAAAGCCACATCATACAGGTTGGCATCGCAATCGTTCTGTGCGATGGTTCCCCATGTATGACGGAAGGTGTAGAAGCGATAGTAATCATCTTTCTTCATTCCCATATCCTTGCATATTTTACGGATGCCCATGTTCACATTGGCATTAAAACTATCCGAGTTGCTATAACGCTGGTGGAAATTGAAAAGGTACTCATCTGATTCGTCCTTTGAAAGATACTTGTCGAAAACGGATTGTATGTATGGCTCAATCCGCATTTCGATATAGGCTTCATCCCTGCGACTGTTGCGGGTCTTCGCTCTTTTGTAGCAAACTTTACCGTCATGGTAGTCCGTCTTCTTCATCTCATACAGGTCTATTGAATTGATACCACCAATGCAGAGTGACATCAACGCAACATCTCTACCTAACTCCGGCAGAGAAGAAATCATTTTACTTACAGGCAACGGGCGACCGAAGAACTCACGGCAAGCTTCCGCACTGATGGCGCGTTTCTCGGCTGTATCCGATTTCGGTATGGATATTTTCAGCCAAGGATTGAACTTGATGGGAATAACACCACGTTCCTCGTCATTTAGTTCCATCATAGCTTTCTTGAAGATTTGCCGAATACAAGTAGGGTACATTTCCTTAGCACGATTAGTTTGAGCCAAACTTTCAATCCATTTCTGCAAAACAGTAGCCGTTAGAAAGGAGAACATGATTTGGTTTGTTCCGAGATACCGTTCAAGATGATTTACGGCAAGCCTATAATTCTTGGCTGTACGTGCATTGAGATGGTCAATGAATTTGGTGGCATAGTCGCTAAAGCATACCTCATCATTAACACGGGTGAGATATTCTATCAGCTCCATCACAGAATAGCGCGACACATCCTTGCGGTTCACCATATCCGTGTAACGCAGAATCTCGTTCGAACAGTAGTCGTTCACATACGCATCTTTGATGTCGCCCGACTTCATAATTTGCTTGTCGGTAACAACTTTGTCGGTCTTGACGTAACCCATTCGTGAACGGTGAACCACACGGATGTAGACCGGGTAGAAGCCATCGGCTCTTTTCTTTCTTACAACTGTCTTAAATGTAGTCATATACGTTTTGTTTTTTAGTGTATGCTTTGGTGTATGCGCCTGTGCAAACAAGTGTATGCCCTGGTGTATGCTTTTTACGTTCATTCTGCACGATTTCTGTAGCCAAATGCACGTACTGTCTAAAAACAACTTAGGCTGTAACCTCCTTGTTATCGGAGGATTACAGCCTAAGCCTATAATTAGGAATCTATTCGATTATTCCTCTATCGCAGCCTGCGCCGCTCGGAAAAGCTTCTCAAAATCAGCAAGGTTAGCTATGCTTGGAAAACTTA